>Ga0111539_10001171_pt1 | contig 34758 bp, 28 predicted proteins | sample RhiMethybrSRZTD1_FD_79667 | JGI IMG/M metagenome (GOLD analysis project Ga0111539, IMG submission 79667) | Populus rhizosphere microbial communities from Tennessee, USA - Rhizosphere MetaG P. TD hybrid SRZTD1 (version 2) (version 2) | ecosystem: Host-associated > Plants > Roots > Rhizosphere >...
ATCTACCGCAGCATGCCGGACGAGCCGCTGTTCGCCGCGGCTGACGCCGGCGGTCTGGCGGATCCCGCCGAGCTCGCGCGCCAGGTCGATCGCATGCTGGCCGATCCCAAGGCCGCCGCCTTCGCCCAGGACTTCAGCGACCAGTGGCTCTATACCCGCACGCTCCTGGCCGCGCGCCCATCGCCCGACGTCTTCCCCGACTTCGACGAGGACCTCCGCGCAGCCATGGCCGAGGAGACCCGCCTCATGTTCGCCGAGTTCCTGCTCGGCGATCACGACCTCCGCGACCTCCTCGACGCCGACTTCACCTTCGCCAACCAGCGGCTGGCGGCCCACTACGGCATCGCGGGCGTGAGCGGCGAGGCGTTCCAGCAGGTGACCCTGCCGGCCGGCCGCGCCGGACTCCTCACCCACGGCAGCATCCTGACCGCGACCTCGGTCCCGACCCGCGGCTCCATCGCCAAGCGCGGCAAGTTCATCATGTCCGAGCTCCTCTGCCAGCCGCCCTACGATCCGCCGCCCGACATCCCGGCCATCCCGGACCAGATCCCGGAGGGCTCGACCGAGCGCGAGATCCTCGAGGCGATGACCGCCGGCGCCTCGTGCGCCAGCTGCCACGCCATCATCAACCCGCTCGGCGGCGGCCTGGAGCACTTCGACGGCGTCGGCCAGTTCCGCGACCTGGACAACGGCCAGCCGATCGACGCCACCGGCACCCTCCCCGACGGCTCCAGCTTCGACGGCGCGATCGAGGAGGCCCGCTACATCAAGACGAACCCGGCCTTCACCCGCTGCATGGCGCAGCAGATGCACTCGTTCGCGCTCGGCCGCCGGCCGCAGCCGACCGACGACACCTACCTCGACACCATCGAGGCGGGCACGCTCGACAGCGGCGCCCGCATGCGCGACCTCGTCCTCGCCATCGTCAGCAGCGACACATTCACCGCTCGCCGCGGAGGTACGCCATGAGCCGGCCCTTCCTCCTCTCTCGCCGCAGCTTCCTGGGAGGCGCCGGCGTGCTCCTCTCGCTGCCGCTGCTCGAGCAGATGCGCCGGGTCGCCCGCGCCACCTCGCCTGTCCGCCCGGCGGTGGGCGACGGCGCGGTGCGGAACTTCGTCGTCTGGCACTTCCCGACCTCGTGGACCAACCGGGTGGGCGCGCTCATCGCCGACGGCGCCACCACCGGTGCGCTCACCGCCGCCAGCCTCGGCCCGGTGTTCAAGGCCATCGAGACCGACGGGCTCCTGGGGGACACGCTCATCCCGACCAATGTCAGGAACGAGCCGGCCTACGCGTCGCAGGCCGGCGACCACGCCCGCGGAGTCGGCGCGCTCCTGACCTGCCAGCAGCCGCAGACCGGCGACACCATCAACGTGGGACCCTCGCTCGACCACGTGGTCGCCGCGCAGATCTCGCAGGGGGCGCGCGTCTCGTCGCTCCAGCTCGGCACCAACAACAACCAGCCGACCGGGTCGTGCGACTCCGGCTATCCCTGTCCCAACCAGTACAACGCCTCGTTCAGCGCCCCGGGCGTGGTCGCGCCGCGCGAGATCGACCCGGGCAAGGCGTTCCGCCGCATGTTCGACGGCTTCGATCCCGGCGCCTCCGAGGCCGAGGCGCTCCGGCGCCAGCGCTACCGGACCAGCGTCCTCGACTACACCCTCGAGCAGACCTCGACCCTCAAGAGCAAGCTCAACCCGCGCGACAACGCCAAGCTCGATCAGTACTTCACCGGCCTGCGCGAATTCGAGGAGCGGCTGGCCAACGCCGGCGCGCCGCTCACCTGCACGCCGGGCGCCGACCCCGGCGGAGTCCCGGGCGACGTGCGCGACAAGGTCCGCCTGATGAACGACCTCACCGTGCTCGCGCTCCAGTGCCAGTCCTCGCCGGTGGTGTTCTTCGCCTACGAGAACACGGTCAGCGGCATCCAGCACACGTTCCTCCAGACCGCCGACGGCCAGACCGTGGTCGACGACTGGCACATCGGCCTCACCCACTACTACGAGCACTCCAACGCCGACTTCCGCCTGGCCGAGCTCGAGGCGGTCAACACCTGGCTGGTCAGCCAGTACACCGATGTCGCCAAGAAGCTCAAGGCCATCGAGATGCCGGAGGGCGGCACCCTCCTCGATCACACCCTCATGCTCGGTGTCTCCGACATGGGCGACGAGGCGCACAACCACGAGCACATGCGCCCGATCATCATCGGCGGTTCCGCCCTCGGCGTGAACACCGGCCGTCTCGTGGTCAACCCCAACCGGGTCCGCCTGGCCAACGTCTACATGGGCGTCCTCGAGGCGTTCGGCATCGAGCAGGGCAGCTTCGGCGACAGCGACGGGACCTTCTCCCTCAGCTGACGACGAGGCGCTCGAGCTCGCTGACCACCCGGTCGAGCTCCTCGGTCAGGCGCCCGGGGAAGACCGCCTGGAAGGCGCCGACCAGCGCCCGGTAGTACCAGAGCGTCCCGTCGCGGCCGCCGGCGAAGCGCGGCCACAGGTCGTCGCCGAGCTGCCGGTAGTCGGCGACGAGCGCGCGCGCGTTGTGGAGCTTGTCGGACGCGGAGACCAGCAGCACCGAGCGCGGCGCCTGCGCGAGATGGGCGACGTACTGCTCCTTGCGGTCGCGCCAGGGCGGCTTGGGGATCACCTCGGCGTCGGTACAGCCGTAGACGATGTCCGCCACCGCGTCACCGAACCGGCGGCGGATCTCCTCGCCGATCGGGCGACCGCCCTGATCCTCGACCGCATCGTGGAGCGCGGCAGCCATCGCCTCGTCCTCGCTCGCGCCGTGCTCGAGCGCGATGCTGGCGACCGCCAGGAGGTGCGCGACGTAGGGGATCTCGGTGCCTTTTCGCTTCTGCTCGGCGTGGAGCTCGCACGCGTAGGCGAGGGCCTCTTGAAATCGTCCCGACAGCGGCATCGGCGCCATTCTCTCACCGGACCGGCGAATCCAGGCGCCGGGATCGCCCTTGTCCTATGATGGGCAGAGGCATGCCGGATCCGGCGAGCTTGCGTCCCCAGGATGGCCCGACCCCACGCGGCGGCAGCATTGTCCGCTCGCTGCTGGCCAAGCTCGTCGCCGGGACGCTGGTGGTGCTGGCGCTGGTGCTGGTGCCGAGCTTCCTGGTCCTGCGCCACCGGATCCGGGCGGAGATCCGCGAGGCGATGCGCCGCGAGCTCACCACCCAGGCGCGCACGGTCGCCGCGCAGCTGGCGCCGCTGACTCCCCAGCAGGCGGCGGCGCGCCTGCCCGACATCGTCCGGCTGATCCCGGTGCGCGTCACCGTCGTCGATCCGGCCGGCAAGGTGCTGGCCGACAGCGACGCGGCGCCCGGGTCGATGGACAACCATCGGGAACGGCCGGAGGTGCGCGCCGCCCTGGCGGAGGGGACCGGCAGCTCGATCCGGCACAGCGCGACGCTGGAACAGACCATGATCTACGCGGCGAGCCGGTATCCCGCGACCGGCCCGCCCGCCGGGGTGGTGCGCCTGGCGCTGCCGACCGCCCGCGCCGACCAGGCGGCCGGCCGCGCGCTCGACTTCCTCGACACCGCAGCAGCCGGAGCCGCCACTGCCGCGGTGATCCTCAGCCTGGTCATGGCGCTCTATCTCACGCGCGGACTGCGCGCGATCCGGCGCGGCGCCTGGGCGCTGGCCGAGGGCGACCTCACCGTTCCGATCGCGGTGCGCTCGCGCGACGAGGTCGGCGAGGTGGCGGCGGCCATCGGCGCGCTGGCCGCCAAGCTGCGCAGCCAGCTGCTCGACGCCGGCGCCGACCGTTCGACCCTGCAGGCGCTGATGGACGAGCTGCCGGTCGGCGTCATCGTGTGTGGCACGGATCGCGTCCCGCGCACGCTCAACGGGGCGGCCCGCCGGCTGCTCGATCTTCCGCCCGACGCCGAGCTCGAGCAGGTCGGCGAGTTCGTCGCCCGGCCGGGGCATGCCGAGGTGGCGCAGCGTGTCCTGGCGACCCGGCTCAGCGAGGAGCAGCCGCTGGCGGTGGCGTCGGTCGAGGGGCGGCCGCTGCGCGGGCGGTGGGTCCCGGTCGGCCGCACCGACGGCGGCGCCGAGCTGGTCCTCATCCTGTGGGACGACCCGAAGGACGGCCGGCAGGCGGTCGAGCGCGACATGACGAAGTGGGCCGCCGCGCTGCAGGAGGTGGCGGCGGACCTGTCGCGGCCGACCTCGGCCGCCCGGCTGGCCCGGGTCATCGAGCAGCTCGACCGGGCGCGCGCCGCCGAGCTGCCGGCGGCCGATGCGGTCGCACCGGTCACCCTGTCGTCTCTCTGCGAGCCGGCCGTGCGGGTCGCGCGGGCGCGCGCCGCCGGTGATCGGATCTCCATCGAGCTCGAGCTCGGCAACCCGGAGACCCTGGTGGTCGAGGCGAACGGCCGCGCCGGCTCGGCGGTCCACTCGATGTTCAACGCCGCCCTGTCGGCGAGCTCGCCGGGGGCGGTCCTGCGCCTGCGCTCGCAGGACGCTCCCACCGACGTCAGGCTGGTCCTGCGCGTCCGCGCCGACTCGGTCAAGACCAGGTGGATGGCCACGCAGGTGGCCCCGCTCGGCGGCTCGGCCGGCGCCGACCCGGACGGCGAGGACCTCGACGTCTGGCTTCGCCTGCCCAAGGCCTGACGCGACAGCCGATCATGACCAAGCTGGAGGCCCACGGTTCGAGTTTCGCCACCTCGGTCGAGCAGCACGACCACGAACAGATCGAGTTCTGCTTCGACTACGCGCTCGGCTCGACTCCGGGCAACTACTCGTACCGCATCGACGCCTACGTCTACGTGCCGCGCAATGTCGGCGTCACGCGCCACAACTACAGCAAGGGCGACTTCTACGCCGACGTGACCCCGTACATGCGCCGGCAGGCCGAGCCGGTGCCGCTCGAACAGCTGGCCGATCCCTCGGCCCCGGCCTCGCCGCTCTTCGCGCTCGACCGCGCGGTGGCGGAGCTCGGGCGCGGCGAGACGCCGCCGTCGCTGCCGCTGGTGGTGCCGGTCAAGTTCTACGCCTACCTGTTCGCCGAGGCGGTCAAGCGCGAGGCGCGCCAGCTGCGCCGGCGGCTGCGCCAGCACCCGGCCGGCGACGCCGCCTCGGCCGACGCCATCGTGGCCGATTTCTCCGCCGCGCTCGATCGCGTCCGCGCCGCGCTGCGCGCATTCCGCGCCATCCGCACCCGGCTGTGGCCCTTCGAGCCGGTCTGTCACCAGGAGCTGATCGTCGCGCTGCGGGTGGCCGACGAGTACATGAGCCTCTACATCGACGAGCGGCTCTCGCTCTCGCTCCTGGAGGCCGGCGAGCGGAAGCGCCTGCACGACGGCACCTGCCTGGTCGCCCGCCTGCGCCTGGTGGCGGCCCGGTTGGCCGACGAGGAGGCGCGCTTCCGGCGCAAGTACGGCTACGCCCGCCTGCGCCGGACCGACGGCGCCGAGGGTGAGTTCTTCACCTACTACAGCTCGTACCTCAAGAAGTCGGTGCAGAACGCGCTCTACATCGAGACCCGGGACATCGAGAGCGACGACGTCTACCTGCGCCACGGGGTGGCGGCGGCCGGCGCCGCGCTGGCCGCGCTGTGGGCCTTCGCCACCCGGCTGCCCAACACCATCGCCGACCTCAGCCCGGCCGCCAAGTTCGCCATCGTGGTGGGTGCGGTGCTCGCCTATGTCCTCAAGGACCGCATCAAGAACGTCGTCAACGAGAGCCTGGTCAAGCGGCTGCGCAAGTTCGACCACAAGGCGCGGCTGCAGGGTCCGGCGATGGAGGCGGTCGGACTCGGCATGCTGCGCCTCGGCGTGCGCGAGGTCATGCGCTTCCTCCGTCCCGACCAGGTGCCGCCGGCGGTCCATCGCATGCGGCTGGCGCGCCGCACGGTGAGGAGGGCGGTGCCGTTCGCCGAGGAGGTCATCCACTACCGGAAGGTCATCACCTTCTCGGTCGAGGGGGACGAGGGCGTGCCGCCCGGATTCTGGCTGCACGACATCCTGCGGCTCAACGTGCGCCACTTCCTGGTCCGCCTCGACGATTCGGTCGATCGGCAGGCCCACTTCGCCGAGGCGACCGGCGGCTTCGCCTGGGCCGAGCTGCACAAGGTCTACCACCTCAACATGCTGCTGGCGATCGGCCGCATCGGCCCGGACGGCCAGAGCGAGGAGCAGATCGACCACATGCGCATCGTGCTCGACAAGAACGGGGTGGTGCGGATCGATCCGGTCCACCACCTCCTCCACGGCGCCTGAGCCGAGCGCCCGGGCGCGGCGCGGCGGCGGCGCGCCGGAGGTCACGGCGGCTGTCACACTGTGACACCCTGTGACAGGCGCGCGGCCACGCCGGTGACAGTTGTCGCTGTGCGCACGCGCGCGCTACCGTCGGTGTCGATGTCGATTTTCCGTCGCGACCTCCGTCGCCGGGACGTCTTGCGCGGCGGGCTCGCCGCGACGGCGCTCGGTCTCCTGCCAGCCTGCGGCTCCACGTCGAGGAGCGCGCCGTCGTCATCGCCGCCCATCGCGAGGAAGCCAGTGAACAAGAAGAAGAAGATCCTGATCCTCGGCGGCACCGGGTTTCTCGGCCCCAAGACGATCGAGGTCGCGCTCGCGCGCGGGCACCAGGTGACCATCTTCAACCGCGGCAAGCGCGAGAAGTTCCTGCCGCTCGGGTTCGAGGTCGAGCACCTGTACGGCAACCGCGACCCCGAGCTGCCGGCCGACGACGAGCGCGGCCCCGACGGCAAGCTCTTGCACCCCGACGCCACGCCGAAGGGGCTCGAGCAGCTGGTCGGACGGACCTGGGACGTCGTCATCGACAACTCCGGCTACGTCCCACGCGTGGTCAAGGCGTCGGCCGACCTGCTCGCCAGGCAGGGCGCCTCGCAGTACATCTTCATCTCGAGCATCTCCGCCTACGACGAGAGCGCGATCCCGGCCAGCGGCGGCACCGAGGACGCCAAGCTGGCGACGCTGGCCGATCCGACGGTCGAGGAGATGGGCGCCGAGTTCCAGAACTACGGCGGGCTCAAGGTCCTCTGCGAGCAGGCCGCCGACACCGCATTCGCCGGCCGCGCGACCCTGGTCAGGCCGGGCTACATCGTCGGCCCGGGGGATCCGACCGATCGCTTCACCTACTGGCCGACCCGGATCGCGCGGGGCGGCGAGGTCCTCGCGCCCGGCGCCCCCGGCGATCCGCTGCAGTGGATCGACGTCCGCGACCTCGGCGCCTGGCTGGTCAGCCTCGCCGAAGAGGGCACCACCGGCGCCTTCAACGCGGTCGGCCCGACGCCGCCCGCCCGCTGGGGCGACGTCCTCCAGACCTGTGTCGATGTCGCCGGCAAGGGGACCGAGCTCGTCTGGGTCCCGGCCGACTGGCTCGAGAAGAACGGCATGAAGGACGACACCTTCCCCATCTGGATCGCGCCCACCGGCAAGTACGCCGGGTTCCACCGCTGGAACAACGCGCGCGCCGCCGCGGCCGGGCTCACCTTCCGCCCGCTCGCCGACACCGTCAAGGACCTGCTCGCCTGGTTTGGCCCCGAGGTCGAGCGCCGCATCAAGGTGACCGTGGAGATCGCCGAGAGCAACAAGGCCAAGGGCCTGCCGCCGCCTCCCGATCCCGGCGCGCTCCGCGCCGGCCTACCGGCCGCGCGCGAGAACGAGCTCGTCGCGAAGTGGAAGGCAGCGCGCGCCCGCTAGTGCGGGCGGCCAGGAGCACCGTCTTGCCCGGAGGCATGAGCCTCGCCGTCGTCGCCCTCGTCGGCGCCTGCGGGCTCGGGCTCGGCCGGCGCGGCGTACCAGCGCGATCGCGGCACCACGACCGGCTGATCCGGCTGGTACTCGAAGTTGGGCGACATGATCTGCACGCCGAACTCGTTGAAGGCGTCCTGGATGTTGCCGTGCAGGTCGGACAGGATCGCGTACCGCTGCTCGGCGCGATCGATATTGAAGAAGAGCGCGTACTCGACGTAGAAGTCGGATAGCGAGCGCTGCAGGACGCGCGGGGCCGGGTCGCTCCGCACCCCGTCGGTGCGCGCCGCCGCGCGCAGCAGCATGGAGTGGACCTGGCGCCACGGCGCGTCGTAGCCGATGGTGAGCTTGGTGGCGACGACGGACCCTTCGAGCTCGGATCGGCGCGAGAAGTTCATCGAGGTGGTCGCCACCAGCACCGCGTTCGGGATGGTGACCTCCTCGTTGCGCACCGTGAGGATCTTGGTCGACAGCATTCCCAGCTCGAGCACCACACCCTCGTGCTCGTCGACCTTGACGAGGTCGCCGATGTGGAAGGCGCGGGTGTAGACCATGACCAGCCCGCCGATGATCTGGCCGACCAGGCCGGTCGCGCCCAGCGACACCATGATGCCGAGGATGACGCTGAGACCCTGGAAGGCCAGCGTGTCGGATCCCGGGATGTAGGGGTAGGCGAGGACGAGGGCGAACAGCCAGATCACCACGACGACCAGGCGCCGGGTGGCCCGCGCGGTCTCCGGCTCGAGCCAGGTCGACTTGAGCGCACCGGTCTCGGCCGCCCGGAAGAACGCGCTCAGGCCCCGGGAGACCACGCGCGTGACGAGAAGAATGAAGAAGACCTTGACCAGGTTCGGCAGCGCCCCGACGACCGAGCCGGTGAAGTCGGCCACCAGGTCGAACAGGAAGTCGCGCAGGCTCCGGGCCCACGGCCGGCTGTAGGGGAACTGTCCGAGCACGAAGGCGAGCCAGACGTACCCGAGCGCGAGGCCGACCGCCCAGCTCGCCAGCCCGAGGAGCCCGCTCTCGAGCTTGATGATGTGCGGCCGCAGATCGACGTCGCCCACCATGACGTGCCGTCTGGCGGACGCCGCCCGGAGGCGCCACCGGCGGCGCAGACGAACGACCATGACCACGGCGACGATCCACAGGATGGTGGCCAGGAGCGAGAGCGCGATGCCGCGCAGCAGGAGCGGCCAGCGCCGCTGCTCGGCCCGCGCCGCCAGCCAGGCCTCGAGGGCGCCGATGGTCGCCTTCTCGTACTCCGCGAAGGTCTCCCCCGAGCTCAGGTCAGCGTCGGCGGTGAAAAGGCCGAGCACCGGGCGGTCGTTCACGGTGATCCACACGCCGCTGCCCCCCTCGACCTTGGCGGCCACCCCGGCCACCCGGTAGGAGGGCTCTCCCTCCGGGATCTCGCGGATCCGCCGCTCGGCGGCGCGCGCCCGTTCGGCCGGGGACAGTTGCCCGTAGGGCGCGCGCAGGATCGCGATCGTCCGGTTCCACACCACCACCGGCGCCTCGTCGACCACCGGCAGGGCCGGCGCGCTGGCGCTCGCCGGCTTGGCCTTTTCGGCCGGCGGATCCGCCGCCGCGACGCGCGGCGCGACCAGGCAGGCCAGGCCGGCCGCGAGGATCACGCGGCGTCTCATCACCAGTGAGAGATCGCGCGCGACGAGGGTTCGGGCAATCCCAAGTCTTGCGAGCCGGCCCCCATCCCCGCTTGACGCACGTCGTTCGCCCGCCGTCGGGCACCCGGCCAGCCGCGGGCCCATGACTGAACGCTTGCCACACTGACTCGTGACCTCGAGCAGCGGTTTGAGGTAAACCCGATCCATGACACCCCGACGGCTTCTCGGATTCGTACCGGCCCTGGCCCTGGTCCTGGCGTTCTGCGTCTGGACCGGCTGCAAGGACAAGGACAAGGGCGGCGGCGGAAAGGGCGACAACGCTCAGGCCGGCGGCGATCTCATGACACGGTGCGACCAGCTGGGGAAGGCCTGCGGGGACAGCGACAAGCACACCCAGAAGATCGTCGAGGAGTGCAAGCTGGCGGCCAAGGAGCAGGTCGTGAGCGGCTGCACCGAGAAGACCGTCGCCGCCTACGACTGCTACGAGAAGGAGCTGTGCGGCAAGGGCGACAAGGTCTGGGCGCTCGACGATCTGCGCGTGCTGTCCGAGCGCCACAGCAAGTGCGTGGCGGAACGAACGGCGAGCCAGACCTGCGTCGGGAACTAGAGGGAACCAGCGGGAGGCTCGGCCCGCCGCCCAGCCGTGCGGTGAGTGCGCCTGGTGTGTGCCCGGGTCGCACCGAACTCGCGTTGAAATCTTTCACCTCTCGCCCCGTGGTGCGACGATGGTGCGCGCGCCGACCCGGTCGGCCGGGCGCCTCGACGAAACCCGAACCCGTGGAGGACTGCGCTTGCTGAGAAGCCATCGATCCCCTATCTCGACACTGGCCGGCGTGGGCACTGCCTGGGCGCTGGTGGCCTGGTCCGCGGTTGCCCTGGCGCAGAATCGCTCGCGCGACGTCGAGTGCAAGGCGACGGAGACGCAGGCCGAGTGTCACGCTCGCCTGAAGTGCAAGCCTGACGAGGAGCTGGAGGACTGCCAGAAGAGACTCCTCAAGGAGAAGGGGCGCGGCCGCGACGGGGACGGCGGGGGCGACGATGGCAGCGGGCGCGACGATGGCAGCGGGCGCGACGATGGCGGCGATCGCGGCGATCGCGGCGGCGGCGACTCCGATCGCGGGGACCGCTGGGGCCGCGATCGCGACGATCGCGGCGGGGGCGGCGACTCCGGCCGCGGGGACCGCTGGGACCGCGATGGCGATGATGGCGGCGGTGGCGGCGGCTCGGACGGCGGGGACCGATGGCGCGACGACGACGGCGGCGGCAGCTCGCGCGGGCGACGCGGAGGCCGGGGCCGCGGCGGCGATCGCGGTGGCGGCGACGGCGGTTTTCAGGCCAACAAGACCTTCGGCCTCGGCCTCGAGGTCGGCGAGCCCACCGGCCTCAACGGCAAGTACTTCCTGTCGGACACCGGTGCGCTCGACTTCGGCGTCGGCTGGATCTACCGGCACTACTATTACGACGACGGACTCCACGTCTACCTCGACTATCTGTGGCACCCGACGTCGCTCGCCTCGTCCCCGACACTCGAGCTGCCGTTCTACATCGGTCTCGGCGTGCGCTACTGGGACTTCGAGTACTGCGACGGCCCCTTCTGCTACGACGGCTCCGCCCTCGGCATCCGGGTTCCCATCGGCATCTCGTTCGACTTCAACAACGCCCCGATCGACATCTTCCTCCAGGTGGTACCCGTCCTCGACTTCATCAGCGACGACTACTACGACCGCTACGACGATCGGACCCACCTCGGCGTCGACTTCTCCGCCGGCCTCCGCTTCTGGTTCAACTAGCGCACGGGGCGCGAGCGATCGCGCCCCGCCCGCCTTCAGTCGCCGAGCACTCGCTCGAGGCTGAGCCCCAGCTCGCTGCCGGTGTAGGCGGCGTCGAACTCGGTCTCGCTCAGCCCGAACTTGCTGCGCGCCACCTCGCGGGCCCGCTCGACGATGGCGACCCGCGCCGCGGCCAGCCAGCGCGACACGGTCACCCGGTGGACCTGATAGTAGTCGGCGATCTCGTCGAGCGTCAGGCTGTCGATGAGGTGGAAGCGCAGCACCGTCCGCGCGCGCTCGTCGAGCGCCTGGAGACCGCTCTCCATCGCGGTCTTGAAGACCGTCTGCCGCTCGCGCCGAATCAGCTCCGATTGCGGATTCGGCGCCCCGGCCAGCTGGAGCAGGGCGTCCTGGTCATCCTTGACCCGCGCGTCCCGGCGGAACGAGTCGACCGCGATGTGGGTCGCGGTGACGACCATCAGGCTGCGCAGCCGGCCCTGCAGCGCGTATCGGATGAGCCGGGCGCCACCGCCGTCGGTGCCAGGCTCGAGCAGTCGCTCGCAGACCCGCTGCCCCACCTCGTCGATGTCGGCGGCAGCCAGGCCCATGCGGGCCAGCCGCCGCTTCACCGCCGGCAGGTAGTCGCGCGCCAGGACCAGCCCGGCGGCCTGGACCCCGTCGGCGCAGGCGCAGGCCAGGTACAGCTCGCCGGCATCGACCGGCTCGCCCGATTCCTCCCCCGACTTTGCGACCACCTCGCGAGCCAGCTCGGCGAACCTGGCCTCGGCGAGGGCGACCTCGGGCCAGGCTTCGCGTCCGCGGCGCCAGAGCTCGTGGAGATCCATCCGTGAATATCTGGCACCGGTTCCGGCTCGCGCGCAAGCGCGAGGATTCAGCGGCTCACAGATCGAGCCGGAGGCCCGCCTGGCCGACCAGGGCCAGGCGCCCGTTGAGAAACAGGTAGTCGTTATAGGCCGTGATAGCGCCGCTCAGGTCGACGTAACCCGACAGGATGCCGCGCTGCCATTCGAGTCGCGCGCCGAGCGTGGCGGTGAAGTAATCGGACAGGTCGCGGTCGAGCGTCCGCCAGGTCGGCACGATGGCTGGATCGTCCACCACGTACTCGCGCCGCCAGAACTCCGCCGCCTGCTGCAGGTAGCTGCGCAGGTACATCCCCATCAGGATCGCCTGCGACGGACTCCAGCTGAGACCCGGCTCGATCGTCTCGGCGGTGATGCCCCAGGTATCGGCGAAGAACTGGACGTCGGTGTGGATCGAACCGTGGATCGCCTCCACGTAGCGCAGCCCGCGGACAGCCAAGGCGTGCCCGACGCGCGCGTCGGGGACCTGCTCGGCGATCCGCTCGGGCAGGCGGTAGTCGTCGAAGTTGGACAGGTTGATGGTGACCCCGTCGCGCTCGGCCGCCGCGATGCCGGCGCTGTCGAAGAGGGGCACGAAGCGATAGGGCTTCTCCAGGTAGCCGTGCTGCACGCTCAGCGTGTAGACGCCGCGCACCAGCGCCTTGGGCCCGATCACCTGGGTCAGGGAGAAGTTCGCGGCATGCGAGACCAGCGACTCGGAGAAGGTGTCCTCGGCCGTCCCGACATATCCCACGGTGTCGAGGCTGACGTCGTAGTTCACCGCGACGGTCGCGTCGGAGTCGGCGAACCGGTGCTCGAGCCCGGCGCCGAGGCCGGTCGAGCGGTAATCCGGCTCGCGCGAGTGGCGGTACGAGACCGATGGCAGCCAGCTGCCGAACGACTTGGCGAGGCCGAGATCGACCTCGGTCCGTACCTCGGAGAAGCGGTTGGTGGCCTGCGAGACCACATCGACCGAGGCGGCGCTGACCACATCGACCACCACCCGCGCGGTCGCGTTGCCGCCGCCGTCATCGAGCGAGCGCCGCACCGCCACCTGCGGGCTCACCACCACGACGTTGTCGGAGTCGCCGTAGACCAGCGTGTCGCTGCTCAGGCGCCACGGTTCATCCGCCGCGGACGCCAGGTCGCGCGCCAGCAGCGTGATCGCCACCGCCGCGACCAGCGTGGCCTGTCGACCTAGTTGCAGCCGCACCCGCCGCCACCGTGGCCGAAGCCACCGATCGCGCCCTCGCGGGTGCCGAGCATGTGATAGCGCAGCACCTCCCGATCGGGGTCGCCGTCCGGCTTCATCGAGGACTCCGCCAGCTTCTCGCGCTGCCAGGGTTTGGTGGTCGCGCATCCGGCGGCGCCGAGCAGCGCGCCGGCCAGCAGACATCGGAGCAAGGGCGACAGGACTCGCATGGATCTCTCGCGCATCACGGGGCGGCCAGCTGGCAGATGGCCTGGGCGTCGGCGTCGCTGGTGCCGGAGCGGAACCAGGAGTGCAGGCACCGGTAGGCCGGCTCCCCCTGGTCCGCCCACAGGTCGCCGCCGACATGGTGGAAGCCGCCGGCCGCCACCGCCAGGGGCTTGAGCAGGAGCAGGTGGTCCTCGATCTGTTCGGCCCCGGGATCGAGGGCCGCGATCGACAGCATGTTGGCCGTCATCTCGGACTCTGCCTCCTCCTCGCCGCGCAGCTCGTCGCTCTGGCGGAGCCCGTTCTGCGAATAGAGCCGGAGCGGCCGACCCGGATCGCCGTGACAGTCGAGGCTGGCGCAGCCGGCGGCGAGAACCGGCTGGACGTAGGCGGAGAAGTCGGCGACCGTACCGTACTCGGGCAACGCGGTGGTCGCCGTGCTGTCACCGGCCGCGCAGCCGGCGGCGAGCGTCGCCAGGGCGGCAGCGGTCAGCCATCCCGCCACCGACCTCACGGCGCTGCCTCCACCGCCCACACCTTCTCGACATGGTCGGCGCCGCCCTCGGAGCCCAGGTGGCATCGTGCGCACGAGCCATCGCGCCAGATCTGCGACTCCATCGCGCGCTCGTCGGCGTCGCCGACCTGGACACCCACGGTCAGCGGAAAGACCGGCTGCCAGGGGATCACCAGCTGGCCGCGCTCGCGCTGCGCCGGCGCCACCAGGTCGCTCTCCACCCACACCATGAAGTTCCCGACCCGGTTGGTGAGCGCCGAGAACTCGTGTCCGGCGCTGTCGAGGACATTGACAGCCGCGCCCTCCAGGCCGCCGTCGTCCGGATCGCCCGCCAGGAGGTACACGGTGCCGGCCAGGGCGAATACCTTTCCGCCCGGGTCGTAGTCGGCGCCATGACAGACAAGGCAAGGTTGTCCCGGACGGTGCTCCGGATCTCCGTCCCTGGCTGAGCCTTGATCCGCCCTGAGCTGCTCCTCGGGCGTGGTGCCGATGCAACCTGCCCACACGAAAAGCCACGCCAGGATCGCGGAGCGAGCCATTGGTGCGCCGGCAATGTGAGCCAAGGTCTCGTCGTTCGCAACCGGGTCGCGATTGAATAATCGTCGCGCCACACGCGCGCCCGCCGCCCCGTCCCGGACTATAGTGCGGCCACTTCAGGGGGCTCTCCATGCGGGTCATGTCCTGGATAGTGCTGCTCGGGGCGGCGGCAGTCGCGCCTTCGTCTGCCTGGTCGGGGCCGCCGGTGTCCGTCACCCTCACCACCTCGCCGACTCCCAACGAGGACTACGCCCCGCGCAACGTGGTCGCGGTCTGGGTCGAGAACGACGCGGGCGCCTTCGTGAAGACCCTGCTGCGCTACGGCGTGAAGCGGGCCGAGTACCTCATCGCCTGGGAGTCCGTGGCGGCCGATCGCTCGCAGATCGACGGAGATCCCGACGTCATCACCGGCGCGACCCGCAGCGGGCACGGCCCGTTGACGGTCACCTGGAACCTGGTCGACTGGATGGGCAACCCGGTCGACGACGGGATCTACACCATCCGCATGGAGCTCACCGATCACAATTCGTCGTCGATGAGCGAGAACAACGAAGGCTCGGTGACCGTGAACGTCGACGGCGTCCCGTCGCAAGAGACCGGGATGCAGAGCGGCGGCTTCTCGAACATCTCCGTCACCTACCAGCCGGAGAGCGCGCCGGGCCCTGACGCCGGCGGCGGCGACGGCGGCACCGGCGAGGTGACGCCGGAAGAGTGCGCCACGACCAGTGCCTGCGTCAGCGGCGATGGCTGTTGCCCGATCGACTGCGTGGTCGAGGTGGACGACGATTGCGACCCGGACACGGCTCAGTCGGGCAGGGGCGGCGCCGGTTGCAGCGCGGCCGGCACGAGCGGAGGCGCACCGTGGACGCTCTGGCTTGCCGCCCTGGTGGCCATCGGCCTCATGCGCCGCCGCCGCCGAGCCAGCGCCAGTTGATCATCGGTCACATTCGCCGGTCGGGTTCCGTCACATGGGAGACGCGGCAGAAGCCGCCAACCAACCAGACGGACGGACGACCAGGAGGAGCCGAATGCGACCCCATGTATCCAAGATCCTTGTTCTCTCCCTGCTATGTGCCGGAGCCTGTGGCGCAGCGGAGCAGCCGCGCGCCGCCGACGGACCCGGGACCGGGGCCGGCCAGGCTGCCGCGACGCGCACCGGATTGAAGATCAAGCTGGCGACCGTGTACGTGGACGACCAGGACAAGGCTCTGCGCTTCTACACGGATGTGCTCGGCTTCGCCAAGAAGGACGATGTCAGCCGCGGGCCCTACCGCTGGCTCACGGTGAGCGCACCCGACGACCCGGAGGGAACCGCGCTGCAGCTGGCGCTCGACGATGACCCGGCTGCCAAGGCCTACCAGGAGGCCCGGTTCCAAGAGAGCCAGCCCGCGGTCATGTTCTTCACCGACGACGTCGAGGGCGACTACCAGCGCATCAAGGCGCGCGGCGCGGAGTTCACCATGCCGCCCACCCAGGTGACGAACTCGACCATCGCGACGCTGAAAGACACCTGCGGCAACCTGATCCAGATCACCGAGCTGGCGCGCTGAGGACGGAGGGAAGACCGATGAAGATCAAGCTGACGACCGTGCATGTGGACGACCAGGAAAAGGCGCTGCGCTTCTACACCGAGGTGCTGGGCTTCAGCAAGAAGACCGATTTCAGCCAGGGGCCGTTTCGCTGGCTCACCGTGACCTCACCCGAGGAGCCGGAGGGAACCGAGCTGCAGCTGGCGCTGAGCGATGATCCGGCCGCCAGGGCCTACCAGGAGGCCCGCCTCAAGCAGGGCCAGCCGGCGGTCATGTTCTTCACCGACGACATCAAGGGCGACTACGAGCGCATCAAGGCGCGCGGCGCCGAGTTCACCATGCCGCCCACCGAGGTGACCGGCTCGACCATCGCCAAGTTGCTCGACACCTGCGGCAACCTCATCCAGATCACCCAGCTGGCGCGCTGGTAGGCGCGCGGCGTCACGGGCTCGCGCTGCTGTCCGCCGCGGCGGGCCAGTCGATCGCCGCGATGTCCAGCGCAGCGAGCTCTGCGCGATCGGAGATCACCTCGGCGCGCGCGATGCGACCGCCGTCGTAGGTGAAGCGGAGCACGCGGGCCAGGCGTCCCTTCGGTGCCATGACGAGCCCGACGGAGCCGTCGATCAGGGCCGGAGCCATGTGGCTCGCGACCCGCGCGAACGCGACCGCACCCGAGGCCCAGGTTCGGGCGCCGCGGACCTCGCGGACGGTACCGGTGTCGTCGACGGCGCGGCCGACGACGTCCGGATCGAGGACTGCGATCAATCCGTCGACGTCGCCGCGCCGCAGCGCCGCGATGAAGGACTCGACGACGTGGCGCTGGCTCGCCAGATCGCTGTCCGGCGGCCGGCTGCCCTGGACACGCCGGCGCGCGCGGCTGGCCAGCTGGCGGGCGGCCTCGGGCGAGCGCGACACGATCGCCGCGATCTCGTCGAACGGCACGCCGAACAGATCGTGCAGCACGAACGCGAGCCGCTCGGCCGGCTCGAGCTTGTCGAGCACGACCAGGAGCGCCAGGCCGACCGAGTCCACCAGCATCAGCTCCTGTTCGGCGTCGCTGGTGGCGGGACGATCGGCACGCGGACCCAGCGGTTCCTCGCGGCGCGCCGTCCGCGAGCGCAGCATGTCGAGGCAGATGCGCGAGAGAACCGTGGTCAGCCATCCGCGCGGGTTCGCGACGTCGCTCGGTTCGGCGCGGTCGAGGCGCAGCCAGGCTTCCTGGACCGCGTCGTCGGCCTCGGCGAGCGAGCCGAGCATGCGATAGGCGACGCCGCGCAGATGGCTGCGGTGCTGCTCGAAGTCGATCGTCACCAGGAGAGCCTACGACGTTCGCCTGGAGAGGTCATTCGTGCAGACCAGCTTCGACCTCGATCGGGACTAGCACCGCGATCCGGTCGATGAAGGCGTGGAGTTCGCGCATCCGGGATCGGCGACCGCGATCTCCGCCCCGCTGGACGCCGCCTGGCGCGGCACGCCGAGGTGCCGGTCTCGTCGGCCGAGCGCGTGCTGGCCGGTTTAACCGAGCGTCGATTCCGGCGCGGAGCTAGAGTGGAGCGGTGAGTCCGGCGCCGATCTCGGGCGGGTCGTCGGAGGGGCCGCCGACCGGCGGGCTCGATCGCACCGTGACTGCCGACGGACGGCCCGGCGCCGCCGCCGAGCCAGCCGTGCCGGCACTGTCGGACCTCGCGTTGCCACCCCGTTTCTCGCCGATCGCCATTCTCGGCGCAGGGGCGACGGGAGTCGTGGTGCACGCGCGGGACTCGGCGCTCGGACGCGACGTCGCGGTCAAGCTCATCGCCAAGGAGCGGCTCGGGGATGCGCGCACCCGCAACCGGTTCCTGCGCGAGGCGAAGGCGGCCGCCCGGCTGCGACACCCGCACATCGTCACCGTTCACGACGTCGACCCGCAGGGCAAGTTCATCGTCATGCAGCTGGTGCGCGGCGACACGCTCAAGCAGCGGATCGCGCGCGACGGCCGGCTGCCGCCCGATGCGGTGCGCACGCTGGGTGCCGCGCTGCTCGACGCCCTCGCAGCCGCCCACGACGCCGGCATCGTCCACCGCGACGTCAAGCCGGCCAATATCCTCGGCGCTGGCGACTCGATCGCGCTGGCCGATTTCGGGGTCGCCGGCGTGGTGGACAGCGATCTCACCGCCACCGGCGAGCGCGTCGGCACGCCGGCATACATGGCGCCCGAGCAGCTGCGCGGCGGCGGCGCCGGCCCGCGCGCCGATCTGTACGCGGTCGGGGCCACGCTGTTCGAGGCGGCCACCGGCCAGCGGCTGCACGGCGAAGACGGCGCCGCCGCCGACGTGGAGAGCCGCGTGATGACAGCGACCGGCGACCAGGCGCTCGCGGCGTCGATCGCCCGCGCCGTCAACCAGCGGCCGGAGGATCGCTTCACCGATGCCCGCGCGTTCGCCGCCGCGCTCGGTCGCGCGCCGCTCGCCGCCCGGGGGCGCAGCCGGCGGCTCCCGTGGATGATGGCCGCCGGCGGCATCGCGGCCGCACTGGCCGCCGGCGGAGCTCTCTGGGCGATGCACGGCTCGGCCGACGCGCCCGAGCGCCGCGCGGCCCGCCCGGTCGGCTCCTCCCCCCGCCTCGCGATCCTCCCGTTCGACGACCAGACGGGCGATCGACGGCTCGACTTCGCGTCGTCGGGGCTGGCTCACATCCTGGAGAGCGAGCTCGGCCGCGCGGACGGTCTCGCGGTGATCGGCACCTACCGGATCCGCGACCACCTGGCCGGGGCGGCGAGCAGCGATGCGGCCGCCTGGACGGCCGCCGCCCGCGAGCTCGGGGCGGATCACGTCGCGCGGGGCCGGCTGCGCGCTGCCGGCCAGGGCAAGGTCGAGGTCGAGATCCGCCTCGACACCATCGACGGCCGTCCGGTCGAGCGGTTCTCCCGGCTGTGCACCATCGAAGAGGTACCCGGAGCGGTCCGCTCCGCCGCGCCGGCTCTCGCGCTCGCCATTCTCGGTCACCAGCCGGCGCTGCCGGCCGGCCGCGCCGGGGTCGCCTTCGCGGTCGAGCGCGAGCTCCAGCTCGGCATCGCCGCGCTCGAGCGGCAGGAGTTCGACGCGGCAGTGGCTCACCTCGAGTCGGCGGCGAGCGCGCCGGGGGCGCCAGCGGAGGCCCACTACAAGCTGGCGATCGCGTACTGGTGGACCTCGCGGCCTTCGCCTCGCACTCTCGAGGAGATCGATCGGGCGCTGGCCGGGCCGCTCGACGCGGACAGCGCCGAGCTCTGCCGCGCTCTCAAGCAGCTCATCGGGCTCGACTTCCCGGATGTGATCGCGCGCTTCCGATCCCTCGCCGCCCGCCTGCCGCACGATCGCGACGTCCAGTACGGCCTGTTCGAGGCGCTCTTTCACGGCGGAAGACCCGACGAGGCGCTCGCGGCATACGAAGAGCTTCGCCGCCAGGTCCCCGGCTTCGCTCTCGGGGCCGGGCACGCCCTGGCCTGCGCGCTGTCGCGCAGCGACCTGGAGGCCGCGCGCCGCTTCCTCGGCAACACCGACGCGGTGGATGGCGCGGCGTTTCCCGACCGCCCCCTCTGGCAGGCCAGGTTGCGCGCGGCGCAGGGCGATATACCCGGTGCGGTCGCGCTCCTCGAGCGAGCCAGGGAGGCCGCGCCGGATGCCGCCGCCGCGTCGCGACTCGGCTGGGAGCTGGTCGCGCTCCACGCGGTCGCTGGCGAGCGGATCGCGGCCCGCGAGCTGACGGGCGAGCTGGCGCGCCACGACATGCGCCGCGCGGCCCTTCCGCTCCTCGGCCTCGCGCTCGCCGCCGGCACCAGCGCCGGCGCAGAGGGCTCGAGCTACCTGTGGCAGGTGGCGAGCAGCGCGGCCGGCGTGCCGGAATCGCCCGAGGTCGGCACCCGCGAGGCCTGGGTCGACCTGGCCGCCTTCATCGCGGTCGCGCCCCGCCGCTCGCAGGCCGAGCTGGTCGCGAGTCAGCTCGGATGGGAGGGGGCCGGACACTTCCTCGAGGCGGACCTGGCCCGGGCGTTCCTGGCCGATGCGCTCGACGACCGGCGCCAGCTCGAGCGGCTCGCCGCCAGCGGCTTCGCGGAGGTGGCGGCGGTCGTCCGCGCTGCCACCGCCGAGCGCGCGCACGACCTGGCTGCCGCGCGAGAGGCCTGGCGCCAGGCGCTCGCGATCAGCTGCGGACGGTTCCGGCTGGCCGAGACGCTGCGGCTCGCCGCGGTGCTCGACGCTGCCGGCGACCGCGCCGGCGCCGCCCGCGCCTGCGCCGAGGTCCGCAGGCCGCCTCTCTTTCACTGGTCGTGGGGTGGCGCGGTCGCGCGCTGCGCCGCCCTCACCGGAGGCCGCACGCCGCCATGATCCGGTACAGGTGGGTCCGGTCGACGCCGGCCGCGCGAGCCGCCGCGCTGACGTTCTGCCCGTGGCGCTCGAGGAGCTCGACCAGGTAGCGCCGCTCGGCGTAGCGGATCCAGCTCTGGCGCACGGTCGCGAGCGGCTGGTCGACGTCGATGCGCGGTGGTGGCTCCCAGGTCGCGCCGGCCGGCAGCTCCTGCCGCTGGCCGGCCAGGAAGCGCTGCACGAAGTTGCGCAGCTCGCGCACGTTGCCGCGCCAGCCGTAGCGCATGAGGTCGGCGAGGAGTGGCTCCTCGCCGAGGGGCGCCGCCGCCTCGCTGCCGGCGACCTCCATGTTCGCGAGGAAATGAGCGACCAGCACCGGCACGTCGTCGATCCGCTCGCGCAGCGGGGGCAGCCGGACGTCGAGGACCGACAGGCGGTAGAAGAGATCGGCCCGGAAGCGGCCGACGTTGACCGCCGCGTACAGGTTGCGGTTGGTCGCGGCGATGACCCGGACATCGACCGGCGTCGATGCGGTCGAGCCCACCCGCTTCACCTCGCGCCGCTCCAGCGCGCCGAGGAGCTTGGGCTGAAGGTCGAGATCGAGCTCGCCGATCTCGTCGAGGAAGACCGTCCCGCCCGACGCCTGCTCGAACGCACCCCGGTGCGTGCGGTCGGCTCCGGTGAAGGCGCCCCGCTCGTGGCCGAACAGCTCGCTCTCGATGAGCCCGCGCGGAATCGAGCCGCAGTCGACCACGACGAACGGTCCGCCCCGGCGCGCGCTCGCCTGGTGAATGCCGCGTGCCGCCAGCTCCTTGCCGGTCCCGGTCTCGCCGGTGAGGAGGACGGTGAGCTCGCTCTCCGCCGCCCTCTCGAGCTGCGCGAAGGCGGCCCGCATCGCGGGAGAACGGCCGACCAGATCGCCGAAGCGCTCGCTCGACGACAGCGGGAGCTCCACGTAGCTCTCGCCGAGCTCGAACGCCAGATCGCTGTGGCCGAGCGCCAGCGTCGCCGGGCCCTCCAGGAAGGCGCTGGCCACCCGCAATCCATTGACGCGGGTGCCGTTCTTGCTGCCGAGGTCGCGCAGCTCGACCGCCGTGCCGGCCACGCCGAGCTCGCAATGGAAGCGCGACACGGTCGGGTCGTCGACCACGAAGTCGGCTCGCGGATGACTGCCGACGATGACGCGAAGACCCGAGGACAGGAAGCGGGCCGCCGTGTCGGCCGCCGACAGCCGGCGCAGCGAGAACCGCCTGACCGCCAGGCTGCTTCCCCCCGCGGCCACCGCGGTCAGGGTGTCGGCTGGCTCGCGCGCGGACATCGATGCCGCATCCTACCGCGGACGTGGCGGCCCGGGTCCGCGGCGGTCGCTCAGAACTTCGCGATCTCGCCGCGCAGGGCCGAGAAGGCCTGCTTGGGCGAACGGTCGGTGTGCACGACGCCGAAGTTGTCCTCCGGGTCGACGCAGTCGCCGCTGTCGCGATCGTCGAGGCGAAACCAGTTGACCAGGGCGAATGGCACGCCGCGCGTGACGGCCGGATCCGCCAGCTTGCCGCGCAGGCGCGGCAGCTGCTGGCGCACCCAGGCAGCCTGGCCACCCTCGCTGTTGAAGAAGGGCGGCAGGCACGAGGCGGTCGCGTAGCCGGTCTCGAACACGGCGACGGCCTTGCCGTACGTCTCGCCGAGCCCGAACAGGCGGTCGAGGATGTTGCCGCCCCAGTCGCCGATCGACCAGGTGCCGGGATAGTGGTCGATCGCGATGATGTCGACGGCGTCCGCCGCCCCCTTGTCCATGTAGTAGGCGACGTCGTTCATCCAGGAGAAGGCTCCGTCGTGGCCGTCGACCAGGAGGTTGATCGCGGTCTCGATCGCCCGGTCCTCCTCGCCGATGAGCGCCAGCCCCTCGCGGATGCCCTCGCGGCCGCTGATGAACAGCTGGACGTCGCCGTCCCCGTCGACGAAGTCGCTGACGTGGTTCGGTTCGTTCCACAGCTGGTAGTAGGTCACCTGGTCGCCGACCGTCTGCGCCACCATCGCGGCGTAGGAGCGGAAGTGCTGGTAGAACTGGCCGCGATCGCGCCCGTACACGTCCTTCGCCCACTGTGGCGCATTGGACAGGATGACGATCGTCCCGAGGCCGCGCGCAGCGGCCTTGTCGACCAGCCTGCGGTAGAAGTCCAGGGCCGGCTGATTGAAGGCGCCCATCTGCGGTTCGATCACGTACCACCACAGATCGGTGCGGACGTACCGCGCGCCGAGCGAGGCGATGAGATCGAGGTCCTCCTCGAGCAGCGATTCGCTGGTCTCCGGGTGGCCGATGCGCGGCGGCCAGGCGTGCCGTGACACCGCCCACGGCACGCTCGAGCTCCCCGCGTCGTCCGCCTTGCCACCGCCTCCGCCGCCGTCCACCCCGTCGGTGTCGCCCATCCAGGAGGCGTCGCAGGCAATCGCCGCCATCGCCGCCAGCACGAGCGACGCGAACCGCCATGTCTTGGTCCACATGTCGCCGGGTCGTTGCAGCTCCCATGCCGGCCGTCGGCGGAGGGCGAGAGGCCCTACGGGCAGGCCTCGGCGGAGAGCGACGCGCAGAGGTCGTACGCGTTCGTCGAGCCGTCCCAGCCGCGAACCACGAGGTAGTAGGTGTCGGACTCCTCGGCGGTGAACTGCATGCGTTCCCCGGCGCCCCCGCTCTGGCCATTCGCGCTGCACTCCCAGGGCGCCTCGACGCTGCACGGAGTCAGATCGACACCGCTGGCGTCGTGGACATGGAAGTCGAGGTCCTGGCCGGGGCCGCTGACGCCGAACGCGAGGGTGGCATGCAGCGTCTGCCCGGCGTCGAGCGTGACGGCGTACCAGTCGTCGTCGCTGCAGATGCTGTTGCCTTGCGACCGGTAGGGGCCGGCATCGACAGCGGCTGCGCGGGCACCTCCGATGTCGTCGTCGTCTTCGTTCCGATCGTCGACGCAGGTTTGCGACCAGGGAGGCTCCGCGCAGCTGGTCCGGGACGCGCTCCAGGTGAGCGCGTAGCGATTCTGCCCGGAAAACAGCGAGTCGACCCGCAGGAGGTAGCTGCCGCCGGGCAGACATTCGGCGATCCGGTCCTGCGATCCGGCCTGCCCGGTCATCGCCACCCAGGGGCCGCCGTCGCGGACCAGGAGAAGATCCATGTCCGGCTCGGCGGCACCCGCCAGCGCGATCGAGACCTCGGCGTCGTCATCCAGCTCGATGCGATACCAGTCGTCCTCGCCGCCGAAGTCGCCGATCGGGCACAGGGTCAAGTCGCGGGTGGTCCCGGGCGGCAGCGGCTGAGCGAGCAGCTGACTGTCGTTGCTCTCCAGGGCGTCGCTCGGGCAACCCGCTGCTTCCCCGCAGCTCTCGTCGATCGGCACGCACTGGCGGCCCCCCGCCCCCTCGATCGATTCGAGCTCGACGCGCGAGCAGATCGTCCCCTCGCTGCACTGGTCATCCGCCGTGCAGCCGGTCATGCAGAACGCGTCACCTTCGACGCCGATCCGCAGGCAGTGGTCGTCCGCCCCGCCGCACTGGTTGTCAGCCGTGCACGGGCTGCAGGCGCCGAGCCCGCCGTCGCCGCCGGGATTCGTCACGACCATCCGGAAGGCGCGGGCGGCGAGGTGATCGCAATCGTCGAGCGCGTCGTCGTCGTCCTCTGCGATCAGCACGTAGTGGATCGTCTGGCTGCTGCCGACCCCCGCTCGGCCGACCGGGTTGGGGATCGCGCCCCGCCAGGTTCCCTCGCGAAAGTCGCCGATCTCGAGGCGCATCTGCGCCTGGATCATGTCGCGCAGGTCGGGCGACTCCGCGTCCGAGGTGGTCGCGTAATAGAGGAGGGGCGCCGCCTTGAGGCCGCGATCGTCCCGCACGCGCGCCACCACCTCGAGGTCATTCAGGCTGTGGCGATCTGCCGCCAGGTGCTCGATGATCGGCTCGGCGCCGGCGCAGTCGCTCTTTCGCTGCTCGCGCAGGATGATCTGGTAGCGCTTGATGGCCTTGGGACTGTCGCCGTCGTCGGCCGACAGGGTGAGGAGGTGGCGATCCTCGAGCGCGCGCTGATCGCTCGTCGGGCACCAGCGCCAGGTGGCGGACATCTCGCCGTCCTGCAGCAGCTCGGCCCCCTCGATGAGCGGCTCTTCCTGGGCGATGGTCACCTCGCGCGAGTCCTGATCGGTGGTCTCGACCGCGACCTCGATGCAGTCGTCGGCGGCGTCGACGGCGATTCCAGCCCCGAGCGGCCGGTGGAACAGCGGGATCGAGTTGGCGCCGATCGTCGACCGGACGGCGATCTGGACCGATTCGGTCGAAGCGCCGGCGTCGTCCCGCGCCGTGAAGTCGAAGATCCAGCTGCCGACGTCTTCTGCGCTCGGCCGCCAGCGGAACACGGCGCGCCCGTCTGGTCGGCGGGCGAGACCGGCCCGGTCGCCGAGATCGGGCGCGTTGGATGTGAAGTCGTACCTCACGTCGCCGGCATCGGGCGAGGTGGCGGCGATCTCGATCAAGAGCTCGTCCCCGACCGCGACGACCTGGTCGTCGATCGGATCGATGGTGGGGCCGACGGCGGTGCAGGCAGCGGCGAGCAGCGGCGGAAGCAAGAGAGCTCCTCGATCAGCTGACATGCATGTGGAGCCCAGCAACCGGCGTGCCGCGCCGGCGCCCGGCCAGCGCGCCCGACCTGACGACGCCGGTGTCGCGCGCGACGCGACGCCATCGCCGAGCCGGCCAGCCGAGTCGCCAGCACTCGATCGGCGCGAGGTCGCGCGCCTCTGCCGGCCGCCGGTCGGCACAGGCATTGCTCGACAGGGGCGCGCCGCCGGCGAATCGCGAAAGGACACCATGACGATGCCGATCCGGCTCTTCCTTCACATCACGCTCGCCCTCTCCGCCACGGCCGCCGCCGGTTGCGGGCTGTTCGACGACGAAGACGCCTGGTGGGAAGGCACCGACGAGCCGAGCTACGGCGACAAGGCGGACGGGATCGCGCCGCTCACCATCTTCCTGTCGCGCGAACAGGCGAACATCCGGCGCATCATCGATGACGAGCGGCTGGGCAGCCTGCCGCGGTCGCTGACCGGCGTGCTGAACCTCGACGGCGTCACCCTGTCGGACGACGTCGTCCTCATCATCGAGGGCGCGGTCCACCGGTTCGACCACCAGGTCGACCAGCACCTCCTGGTGGTCCAACCCCACTTCGTCTCGGCCGCCGACGGCGCCGCGAATCCGGGCGGATTCCTGCTGGTGGACCTCAAGGACGAGGAGCGCCGGCACGTGATCAGCGAAGAGGGCGCGCCCTTCGGCGCCGCGCCGGGGCGCTTCATCGGTCGCGTCATCGCCACCACCGAGGTGGGGCTCGCCGACGAGCTGTCGAGCCAGCTGCGGGATTACTACATCCGGCCGGTCCACTTCGGGGAGCGGCCACCCAACGTCCTCGATCTCGGCGACGAGAACCCGGCCACACTGTACGTCCGGCCCAACGTCGCGCTCACCCTGCTGGCACCGGCCGACGGCTGCCTCGGCGACGCGGTGGTGGACACCACCGTCGACGGCAAGCCCCTGCGGGTCGCAGCGACCGTCGATGGATTCCCCGCCGGACCGGTCGACGTCGAGATCCGCTACCGGCGCCCCCACTACGCGCACGACAGCGTCGGCGAGCAGCTCTGGGACTACATCTCCGGGCTGGTCGATGCCGGCGTCGAGGAACGGCGCGAGAAGCGGGTCGCCTTCGTCGCGACCGGCAAGACGACGGCCGAGGTCGCGTTCGACGACTACCGGACCGGTTCGCCCCCCGCGGGTGAGGATCTCTTCCCGACCGAGATCGAGCTGGTCGCCGCGACCAGCGCATCGAACAGTGCGTACGCGCAGAGCGCCGTGCACCAGGTGACGGTGGTCGACGAGGGAGCCCAGGTCATCGTCGACCACTTCGACCTCTGCCCGCCGGGCGACGAGGGATGCCGCCGGTTGCGCGACCAGGACGCGGCGCTCAACCTGGTGGCGCGGCGCAACATCGTCGAATGGCAGGCCGAGCGCGACGGGCTCTACCGGACGGTGACCGAGCCGCTGAGTCGCTGCGCCGGTGGTGACGCGATTCCCGGCGATTTCAGCGAGGACTGCGTGGCGTACCACGAGTCGGACGACACCGAGCTGAGCGCCCACCTGGCGACGCAGCTGCAGTTCGAGCTCACGGTCAACGGCGAGGCGCAGGGCGGTGCCAGCTGGGGCGGCGCCATCCAGGGGCTGGCCAGCGCCGACATCGCGGCCGCCTTCAAGGCGACCTTCCAGCTCGACGCCGATCTGTCGGCCAAGTTCTCGAGCTCGCGCGTCTGGCGCGACCATCACAGCCTCGACGTCATCTACGATCCGAGCACGACGCAGATCCAGTGGTGGCGGGTGGTCACGCCGCGGCTGCGCTACATCGAGCTGGCGGACTTCGACGCCTGCGGCCAGGAGCTCAGCAGCCACGAGATCTTCCTGTCGGATCTGCGGGACAGCCGCATCGTCATCGCATGCGAAGAGGTCCCGTCGTTCGACTCGGTCTGTCATGCGGTCGAGCCGACGGTCGAGTCGAACGCAGCCTGCGACGAGCTCCTCATCGACCCGGCAAGCGAGCTCGGGATGGAATGCCTGGGCCAGTGACGCGCCCAGCGTGGCCCTGGAGTTGCAGTCGTCCCGGCGTACCGCAGCGATGAGGTCGCCATGAACCGACACCCCGTGTTCCTCTCCCTTCTCGGCGCCGCCGCCACCGTCTGTGCCTGCGCGTGCGCTGCCGGCTGCGGTGCCGAGCTGGGCGATCCCACCACCGACGGCGATGGCGAGAGCGACCAGCCCGGTGACGGTGGCGGCGGCGGCGGCAAGGGCGACAGCCCGACCGACCTGCCTCCGCTCGGCGACTTCGCGCTCGGACCCTACCCGAGCGCACACGATCTCCTGCTCGCCAGCCTCGAGCACTTCGCCGACCGCTTCGACCCCAGGGCCCGCTACGACGACGTGCTGGGCTCGGCCTACGTGGTCCAGGTCGCCGCCCGCTTCCTGGCCGCCGCGCGCGGCGCCGAGCTGCCCGGCGGCGAGCCCGAGCGACGCCGCCTGGTCGAGCTCGCGCTGGCCGAGGTGGACGAGCTGGCGGCGGTGGCCGACCAGGTCATCCAGAGTCCGCCCGGCTGGGGCACGCGCAACGCCTTCGACGCCTTCCAGGACGGCAGCGTGAATCCGCCATTCACCAACTACGCCTGGCAGACCGGGATGATCGCGCGCGGGCTGATGGACCTGGCCGAGGTGCTCGACGGCGAGGCGGACCGGCTGCCGGACCTGGCGGCGCGCCGCGGCGAGCTTGTCGCGCTCGCCCGCGCCATCTTCTCCCAGTGGCACGCGGCCGGCTACGTGCCCCTGGCCGACGCCGGACACCCGTCGTGGGGCTACTACCGGTACTCGCTCGCCCCCGCCGACGCCAAGCCGGTGTGGAACACCGCCGCGCTCCTGGCCAGCGCCGAGACGATGCTGGCCGAGCTCACCGGTGATCCGATCTTCGGCGAGCGGCCAGCCGCGTCCTTCGCGTTCTTCCGCGAGGGCGGCGCCGCTCATGGAGCCCTCACCTACCAGCCGGAGGCCGACGCCTACGTCTGGAAGTATGGCGATCTCGGCGCCTCGTCGGCCGAGGACATCAGCCACGGCGCGGTGACGCTCATGTGGGCCCGCTTCGCCTTCGACCGGGGCGATCTCACCGCCCGCGACGCCGCTCGGTTCCAGAACACCATCGCCGAGCTCATCTACCGGGGCAACCCGGCCCGGCTCGCCGGCACGGTGGACGGCAGCGACGCCGGCTATGACCCGTGGCGCCTCAGCGACGCGGCCAGCATCGGGATGGCAGTCTGGGGAGACGCGCTCGACTTCGACCAGGGCGGACGGGTGGAGATCTGGGAGCTCGGCCGCTCGGTCCTGACCAGCTCGCATCTCACCCGCAACGACGTGCCGATCACGGCGCCCGTGACCGGCAACATCTACAGCGCGCTGACCATCGCGCACCTGTTCGGTCACCGGCCGCCCGAGCTGGCGCCCGATTCGCGCTGGGTGATGGTGGCCGGCGATCCTGCGGATCAGGCCGTGCCGACCTCGGCCTCGGGCGGCGGCGTCCGCTTCTACACCGAAGACTGGAGCCCGCCGGCCCAGCTCGAGGTCGCGTCGCTGCCCGGGCAGAGCGGTGTCACCATCCGACGTGCCACCGCGCCCGACGCGAACCTGCTCGTCGACCTGCCGGCGGACGGCGCCAAGTACGGCGCGGTCGTCTCGCTCACCTATCGCAGCGGCACCGATGGCTCGGTCCAGCAGTGGGACGGCACCGGCTACCGGACGCTCGCGCCGCTCCCCGCCACGCGCGTGCCCGGCCGCGACGAACCGGTCCTGTTTCGCACCAGCTTTCGCCTCGATCAGGCGGTGCGGTTCGACTACCAGCCGGCGGTCCCGGGCGACAACGTGCTGCTCCAGCTCGACACCGACGCGGTGGAGGTCCACCGCATCGAGGCCACCCCCCTGTGAAGCGGGAAGCGGCGCCGTGGCGCCCGCGCGCGGCCGGCCCGCCGGGCGGCTCCTCGGCTCGCCACTGTCGCGCGCGACGCGACAGGTGACTGCGCGCGCATCTCGCGGCGGACCCCGCGCGTGCGGTCGCCGCTGGCGCCGATCTTGCGAAACGGCTCGCCATGCACCTCCACTTGCGATCTCTCTGCTGGGCTGGCTTCCTCTCCCTGTACGGCTGCCAGATGGGCGGCTCGTCGGGGCAGGGCACCGAGAATGCCGACGGCGACGGCGACGGCAACGGCAACGGTGACGGTGACGGTGACGGTGACGGCAAGGGCGATGGCGACACCGACACCGGCGGCGGCGGCGGGGATGGCGGCGTCGAGCCGGCCGGCAACGATCCCAACGGCGTGGCGCAGATCTACCCGACCGCCCCCGGCAAGGCGCCCTCCTGGACGCTCGGGTTCGACGACTGGGAGGCGCGCACGCGCGGCTGGGACGGCACCGTCGAGGGCGCCGGCGCCGACACCATCGTCACCGACAGCGGCCAGGTGCGGCTCAACGTCGCCGCCGAGGACTCCGACTGCGAGGGAGAGCCGGACCAGGGCAAGGCGCTGGCGCAGGGCTACATGTGCTCGCCGCTCGACTGGTACAACCTCGAGATGACCGGCTACATCCAGCTGGTCGAGGCGGCCGGCGGCGACGACGATCGCGACTGGACCTGGTACCTGGGCGGCGGCCGCCACACCGGCGACGGCCCGCCCGACGGCTGCACCGGCAGCGCCTACAAGGGCAACTTCCACTACGCCGACGGCAAGGCGCGCATGCGCAAGGAGAGCTGGCACGTCAATTACAGCAACCGCGAGTGGAAGGACGTCCCGGGCGCGCCGGACTACACCCAGGAGAGCGACCTCTGGGTCGGCCTGAAGCTCGTCCGCTACGAGTTCACCCGCGACGGCGAGCGCGGGCTTCGCCTCGAGCAGTGGGCCGACCTGGCGGGCCTCGGGGAAGACGGCACGCCGGCCAACCAGTGGGTGCTCATCAACGTCGAGGAGGATCACCCCGGCGCGCCCAGCTGGGGCGAGCAAGCGACCGACTGCGGCGCTCCGGTCGACGACCAGATCATGTTCTGGGGCGGGCCGTTCGCGACCTACCGCTGGGACGACACCACCTCGCGCATGCGCCTCATGTCCGTCCGCGCCATCGTCCCGCCCGCCGCGGTCGCGCCGCCCTGAGCGCCACCGGAAGCGTCTCTACTCCTCGAAGCGGCTCGTGGCGTCACGATCGCGGTCGTATCGCCTGCTGAGCGGAAACGGCGGCAACCACGACTCGCGACGGACGATCCAGAGCTCGTAGGTGGGCCTCAGCTGGTCGGGGGCATCGAGGGATCCCAGGTGCACCTCGATCTCGTCCGCGCTGCGGGAGAAAACCGACGAGCCGCAGCGGGGACAGAAGAACCGCCCGGCATAGTCGCGTGTCTCGCCGTCGATCGCCACCGCATCCTCAGGGAACACCGCCGAGGCGTGAAACAGCGCCCCATGATGCTTGCGGCAGTCGAGACAGTGACAAACGCCGACCCGGTACGGCCGTCCCGACGCCACGATTCGAACGTTGCCGCACAGGCAACCGCCGGTGAAGCGATCCATGCTGCGTCTCCTGTCAGATGTCGACGGCGTCGCCGTATTCGATGAACGGGTTGCTGGCCTCGTCGCCGAAGGCGTTCTCGGTCTCTGCCCACAGCCAGAACTCGTCGTGCGGGGTGGTGGTGATGCGCAGCTCGTCGACGATGCCGGTCACCCCGTCGCCCACGTGGATCGCCTCGGCCGGCGGCCAGAGCGAGGTGAACCCGGTCTCGACCGTCCCCTCGATCTGGCCCCCGAAATGGATCGTCGTCGAGCCAACGGTGCCCATCCGCCGGAAGGTCGCCGCCAGGGGGCTCCACTGGTCGGCTATCAGCGTCGGGCCGGCGTTGCTGTCGCTCCAGGTGTTGTCGGAGCCGTGAACCTGGACCGCGCAGCCGACCCCGTCGAGGCGGTCGGCGAGGAGCTCGACGAGATCGCCGCTCATTGCAAACTGGTCGACGGTGTCGATGGCCTCGAGACGGACCCAGATCTCGACAGAGAAGTTCTCCAGCGCTGCGACGAAGGAGGGCGAGATGTCGATCCGCTGGCCGCTCAACCGCTGGCCCATGCCGACGATCCCCGAGACCCTGCCGGTGGCATCGGTCGCCTGTCCCGCATTGCCGCGCCCGGTGGCGTCGGCGAACACCGTGTCGTCCTCCTCCAGGTGCCAGACGCCGCCGTAACCGGTCCACACCGTGGTCGCCACCGACGCGCCGGGCGCCGCCGCGTCGGGGTTGTCACCCAGGATCCAGATGAAGTCCTCGTCGGTCTGGTCCACTCGCGGGACCTTGACCCAGATGGCGGTGGTGCCGTCCTGGTTCAGGTTCGGCGTCACCTCGAACGGCAGGTGGGTCTCGCCGTCGCCGTCGAGGAAGCGCAGGTCGCGCAGATCGTCGGACAGGCGGAGCGCGCTGCGCAGCGTGTCGTCGAGGTGGACCAGGACGGGGAACTCGGCCAGCGGCCGGCGCATCGCGTTCTTGAAGGTGAGCCTGGCCTTGCGGTGCCAGCTGCCGGCCTCCGCGTCGGAGCTGATGCCCGACGGCGGTGAGTCGAGACAGCCCGCGGCGGCGAGCGCGAGTGCCGCCAGCGCTGCGCTCCTCCTGCCCGTGCGCCCCCCCATCGGGTCGATCTTACCCCCGCTATGGCTGTCGGTGGGGCGGTGGGGTGGACGGCGCGCGCGAGCCGGGCGCAACCAGCCCGCCCCCGGTCCGAGATCCGCGGCTGACCGCGCCGCCGCGCATCGGGTAGCCTTCGCCCATGGCGACCGTGCACCTCCTCTTTGGCCCGGTCGGTTCGGGCAAGACGACGCATGGCCGGGCGCTCGCCGCCGAGCGCAAGGCAGCGTTCTTCTGTCTCGACGAGTGGATGGCGGCGCTGTTCATGATGGACGCGCCGACCCCGCTCACGCTCGACTGGGCGCTGCCGCGCAGCGAGCGGTGCGAGCAGCAGATCTGGGCCGTGACGCGCCAGCTCGTCGCTCTCGACGTCGACGTCATCCTCGAGCTCGGCTTCTACAAGCGAGCGCAGCGCACCCGGGTCCGCACGCTCGTCGCCGACGCCGGCGCCCCGGCGGCCGTCCACGTCCTCGAGGTTCCTCCCGAGGTTCGCCGCCAGCGGGTGCGCGCGCGCAACCAGGGCAGCGCCACCTTCACCATCGAGGTGGACGACGCGATGTTCGACTGGGCAGAGGCCTACTACGAGCCGCTCGGCGAGGACGAGCTCCGCGGCGCCCGCGTGATTCGACCCTGACGGCGCGCGGCGGGTGGTTACCGGCCGTACTGGCTACTCGAGTGTCCTGAGAGTCGACTCCACGCATGCGGTCCGGGATCGTCTCCGGTCGACCCCAGCTCGATCACCGCGCTCGTGTTTTCTCGCGGAGTGACGGACATCGCCGGGTGCGCACGGCGGTTGCAGAGCGATGGGTCTACCCATCCATGTGCAAGACGCTGCACTTCCTCGCTGCAATCGCGGTTCTGCTCGCCGGGTGCGACGTGGCCGGCACCGTGACCGGTCCCCCCGCATCCGACCAGCCGGTGATGCAACAGCAGTCGGTCTGGCTCTCGCTCGGCGGCGGCCAGGTGCGCCTCCTCGATGCCCGCCCGGCGTCCGGGACAGAGCCGGATGTGCCGCCGCCGCTGTCGGGTCGCACGCTTCGCTACCAGCTCCTGGGAGAAGCGGGCGTCATCGCCAGGGGCTCGGTCGAGGATCCGCGCGAAGTGATGGTGGAGTGGAGCGAGGACGGTGTCGCCCTCCAGAACGCGGTCGCATCGCGCACTGACCCGATGGTGCGCATCGACCTCCCGGCGGTCGACGGCGAGCTGCTCCTGCACGACGCCAGCGGCTTCATCGGATCGACCTGGCTCACCGTGCAGCCGCCCGCGCCGCAGCGGCTGGGCTCGATCCACGCCGAGCTCGCGCCCGTCCTGGTGTCGGGCGGCGGCGACACCGCCACCGCGCTGGACGTCCTCTTCCTGCCGGACGGCTACACCGCCGGCGAGCTGCCCCAGTTCGCGGCTGACGTCGAAGCTCACATGAACGCCCTCTTCGCCAACCCCGACTGGGGCGCCTATCGCGGCAGCATCAACCTCTGGCGGCTCGACGTCCCCTCCAACCAGTCGGGCATCGGCGAGGCCGGCGTCCCGCGCGACACCGCGTTCGACGTCGTCCGCTCGACCACGATCACGCGCCTGCTTCAGATCGGCTCCACCGAGGGACAGACCGCCGCGGACCAGGCGGGTCGCCGGATCGGCGCCGAGAAGGTCGTGGTGATCGGCAACACCGCCCAGCATGGCGGAGGCGGCGGACCCATTCCGGTGGTCGCGCGAGCCTCGCCCGACGCCCTCGGCCACGAGCTCGGCCACAGCCTCCTCCACCTGGCCGACGAATACTCCTACTACGGCGGCGGCGGCTGCGACCGCACCCAGCCCGAGATCAACGTCGCGTTCTCGGCCAGCCCCTCGCAGATCCCCTGGGCCAACCTCATCACCGCGTCGACACCCCTGCCGACGCCGGACTCCGCCCCGCTCGGCACGGTCGGCGCCTTCCAGGGCGCGGACTACTGCCAGACCGGTGCCTACCGCCCGGAGCACGACTGCCTCATGCGCAGCCTCGGCGCCCCCATGTGCGCCGTCTGCCGCGCCGCGCTCGACCGCTACATGTCCGGGCGCACCGGCGGAGGCGACGGTGGCGACTCCGGCGACGACGGCGACTCCTGCTCCTACACCTGCCACGACTATGGCTACGCGCCCGGCCAGTGCTACCAGGGCTGGCAGTGCGAGGGCTACTGCCTGGTCGACCGCGGCACCTGCCAGGGCGGCGGCGACGACAGCGACCCGGACACAGACACCGGCGATTCGTGCGCCTACGCCTGCACCGACTACGACTACACCGCCGGCCAGTGCAACGAAGGCTGGCAGTGCCTCGCCGACGGCTGCCTCTACGACATCGGCACCTGCCCCGACAGCGACACCGGTGACACCGGCGGCGACACCTGCGAGTACACCTGCGCCGACTACGACTACGTCCCCGACGAATGCTACGACGGCTGGACCTGCGACAGCGCCGGCCAGTGCCTCCTCTACACCGGCGACTGCTAGCCACCTCGTCGATCCACGCGGCGCGCGGCATCGCGAGCCAAGTGAGTTGGTGTGGGGCAACGACGCCTGGCGATCGCGGCAGCAGAGCCCACGCGCTGATCTGCCAGCCTCCGCAAAAGCTGCGCGACATCAACGACGCCGATGCAGGCTCGTTGCCGTTCTGACCGGTGTTACCGTAGATCGGAACGTCGGGGAGCAACGTCTCCTCGACCGCCGAACAGGGGGGCTTGGATGATGCGCGCTGGAACCGTTTCGGTGCTGGCGGTGGTGTTCGTTCTGTCGCAGCCCGGTTGCGGTGATAACGAGAACGACCTCGACCTCGACCTGCCCCGGGACGCTGCCACCACGCCCACGCCCGACGCCGCGCTGGCGTGCGTCGAGGACTCCGACTGTGACGACAGCGTCGATTGCACCGATGATGCGTGCGTGGCCAACGCCTGCGTGTACACGGCGGACAGCGCGAACTGCGACGACGGGGTCGCCTGCACCGACGACGCCTGCAACTCCGCCCTGGGCTGCCAGTTCACCGCCAACAACGCCAACTGCAATGACTCGGTCGCGTGTACCGACGATGCCTGCGACGCCACCCTGGGCTGCCAGTTCACCGCCAACAACGCCAGCTGCAGCGACGGTGTCGCCTGCACCGACGATACCTGCGACGCCACCCTGGGCTGCCAGTTCACCGCCAACAACGCCAGCTGCAGCGACGGCGTCG
>Ga0111539_10001174_pt1 | contig 34740 bp, 30 predicted proteins | sample RhiMethybrSRZTD1_FD_79667 | JGI IMG/M metagenome (GOLD analysis project Ga0111539, IMG submission 79667) | Populus rhizosphere microbial communities from Tennessee, USA - Rhizosphere MetaG P. TD hybrid SRZTD1 (version 2) (version 2) | ecosystem: Host-associated > Plants > Roots > Rhizosphere >...
GAGCAGCACGAGCTCGAGCAGGACGAAGTAGCGATCGGCGCGGGAGAGCTTGGCCTCCGTGCTCGGCGCCGGCGCCAGCAGGCGTACCAGCAGCACGAGCGCGGCGGCGGCCACGCTCAGCGGGAGCGTCCCCTTCGTAGGCCCAGGTGGACGAGTCGTACGTCCGCTTGGCCGGGTCGTAGCCGCTGAACAGGCCCTCGTTGAAGCCGTAGCCGTCCTTCACCAGGAAGGAGGCATTGGTGTAGTTCCGGACGTAGTCGTGGTGGATCAGGTTCTTCTCGAGCACGTAGTTGATCAGCCCACCGAAGAACGCCACGTCCGTCCCGGTCCGGATGCGCGCGTAGACGTCGGAGACGGCGGAGGTCCGTGTGAAGCGCGGATCGATGTGGATCATCTTGGCGCCGCCACCGTTGCCGATGCCGCGCTTGGGATCGAGCTTCGCCTTCAGGAACCACTGGAAGCCGACCGGATGCGCCTCGGCCGGATTCGCCCCGTTGATGATGATCACGTCGGCGTGACGGATGTCACGCCAGTGGTTCGTCATCGCGCCCCGCCCGAATGTGGCCGCCAGACTGACGACCGTCGGGCCGTGTCAGACTCTGGCCTGTTGTTCTAAGTGCACGACCCCCAGCGTGCGCATCATCTTGGCCGCGAAGTAGCCTTCCTCGCTGCTGAAGGTGGCGCCCCCGGCGAAGGCGATGCCCTCGGTCCGGTTGACCGTGTGGCCCTTGGCGTCGGTGGCCACGAACGTCGCGTCGCGTGACTCCTTGATGCGCACGGCAAGGCGATCGAGCATCTGGTCCCAGCTGATCTCCTGCCACTTGTCGCTGCCGGGCGCGCGGTACAGCGGTTTCTCCACCCGACGGCTCGACACCGCCAGCTGCATGGCCGTGGCGCCTTTGGGGCAGAGCCGGCCCTCGTTCACCGGGCTATCGGGGTCACCTTCGATCTGCAGCAGCTGCGTGTGCCCCTTGGCGTCTTCCTTGGTATAGGCGATCACCGAGCACCCAACGGCGCAGTAGGGGCAGAGCGAGTGGACTTCCTTGGCTCCGCCGATTCTCAAGTTCTGCTTGACCGCCACAGCCTCCGAGAGGTCGAAGCCGAGCGAGGTGACACCAACGGCCCCGGTGCCGGCCGCCCCCAGCTTGATGAAGTCGCGGCGACTCAGTTGGTGCATGGTCACGCCCTCCTCTGGGTGATCGCTCGAGATCGAACCCTAGCGGTCGCGCCCGTTGAAGCGCCCGCGGGGGCGCTGCTGGCTGTCGAGGGCCGGCATCACACGAGCTCCGCGGGATCGGTGACGACGCGCTCGGCGCCGGCGTAGATATTGAAGCCGCCCGGCCGCACGAAGCCGACCAGCGTCATCCCGGCGGCGACCGCAATATCCACAGCCAGGCTGGACGGCGCGGACACCGCTGCTATCACCGGGATGCGTGCGGTCAGCGCCTTCTGCATGATCTCGAAGCTCGCCCGGCCGCTGACCATCAGGATGTGGCGATTCAGCGGCAGCCGGCGGCCCCGCAGCATGTGCCCGATGACCTTGTCCACCGCGTTGTGGCGCCCGATGTCCTCGCGGAGCACGATCAGCCGGCCATCGGCGTCGAAGAGGCCGGCCGCGTGCAAGCCGCCGGTCCGTTCGAACGTCGCCTGCGCCCGACCCATCGTGCGCTCCAGCCGATGGAAGAGGCCTGAGGGCACTCGCAGGTCGGTCTCGACGGGTGGCAGCTCGGCGCGAATGGCGTCGATCGTGACCTTGCCGCAGAGGCCGCACGAGGACGACGCGATGAAGTTCCTGCGCAGCCGCTCTCGGGCGAGGTGGACGTTGCCGGCCAGCAGGACGTTGTAGACGTTGCCGGCCGCCGCGTCGCCGTCGGCGGAGCGATAGGGCGCAATGACGTCGATGTCGTCGGCGCTGGCGATCACCCGCTCGGAGTGGAGAAAGCCGGCGATCAGGTCTTCATCGTCGCCGGGGGTGCGCATCGTCACGGCCAGGCTGATGCCGGCCAGGCGAATCTCGAGGGGTTCCTCGACAGCGATGTGATCGAGAGAGGTGGAGACCTGGTTGTCCCGTACCCGGACCACGGGGTGCTGAACAGCGCCAACCTTTGCGGGAACCTCGAGACTGGGCTCCAGACTCATCGGTTCGCTCCGCGTATCGTACCCCTGGCGTCTGTGCCAGGCTCCGCAGATATATATGATTTACAAAACATAGTCAAGCAGGTCTTACCAGGAACCGGGCCCGACCGCATGCAGCCCCTCAGAGATTGGTTAGTGCAAGACCGAGACCTTCGCGGAGGAGGCCTCGAGGCCCCTCCGCGAAGGCAAAAGCTACGAGCGGGCGGCGATGGCCAACGCGATGCGTTCGGGCGAGAGCGGGAGCTCGGTGAGGCGGACGCCGGTGGCGTCGTGGACGGCGTTGGCCAGGGCGGCGGGCGCTGGCACGATCGGCGGCTCGCCGACCCCGCGGGCGCCGAACGGACCGGCCGGCGCCGGCACCTCCACGATGATCGTCTCGATGTTGGGGAGATCAGCCGCCGTGAGCTTGCGGTAGTCGAGCAGGCTCGGGTTCATGAGCCGGCCGTTCTTGTCGTACATCATGGCCTCGGTCAGTGCGATGCCGATGCTCTGCACGGCGCCGCCTTGCATCTGGCCCTCGACCCCGAGCGGGTTGATGGCCTTGCCCGCGTCCTGGACGACCACGAAATCATGAATCGTCGTCTGGCCGGTGTCCGGATCCACCTCGATCTTGGCCAGCTCGGCCGCGAACGCCGGCGCCTGGACCGCGAAGGCCGGGTGGCTCACGCCCAGCACCGGGGGAATCTTCGACATGTACAGATTGCCCTTCTTGCCGATCGACGCGAGCGTCACGCCCTTGTCGGGCACGCCGCGGACGACCACGCGGCCGTCCTCGATCTCGAGGTCTTCCACCGCGGCCTCCATCTCGGCCGCGGCGATCTGCAGTGTCTGCTTGCGGGCGTCCTTGGCCGCTTCCAGCACGGCGGTGCCGACCGTGTAGATGGTCTTGCTGCCCGCACTGAGCCCGGTCATCGGGGCGACGTCGGTGTCCCCGGTGGTGATCTTGACCTTATCGATATCCAGTCCGTACGCGGAGGCGGCGATCTGGGCCAGCGCGATGTTGGTCCCGGCGATGTCCACCTGGCCGGTGAGCACGGTCAGCGAGCCGTCGGGGTTCAGCCGTACCGTCGCGCCGGTCGGCTGCAGGCCAGGGATCCAGCCGCCCACGGCCAGCCCCGTGCCGCACAGGCCGCGGCCGTTCTTGCCGCTCTGAGCGGACCACGCCTTGCGGTTCTTCCACAGCGGATGCTCGGCGATGCGGGCCAGCACCTGTTTGGCGCCGTTGGACTGCCACTTCTGGCCGTTGGCCATCGGATCGCCTTCCTGCATCAGGTGGCGCATCCGGAACTCGACCGCGTCGACACCGAGCGCCTGGGCCATCAGCTCCATCTGCGAGTCGATGGCGAAGAACGTGTGGGGCGCCGTCGGCGCGCGGTAGGCGGCGATGCTGGGCTTGTGCGTCAGCACCTCGAAGCCGCGGACCTCGAAGTTGGGGAACTTGTAGACACTGGCGATGAACACCGCGCTCATCGTGAGCACGGCGCCGGAGAACGCGCCGGACTCGATGATCGTGTCGGCGTCGAGCGCCATCAGCGTGCCGTCGCGCTTGCAGCCGGTCTTCAGCTTGATGATGACCTGAGGCGCCGGGTTGCCGGCGTCGAGCTCCTCGCGCCGGGTCATGACGTAGCGCACCGGTCGGCCGGAGGCCTTGGCCAGCACGGCCGTGATCGGCTCGCAGAGCGCGCGGATCTTGCCGCCGAAGCCGCCGCCGCACTCCATCGGGATGACCTTGATCTGGTTCTCTTCGAGGCCGAGGATGTCGGCCACCTCGGAGCGCGTGTTGAACGATCCCTGGGTGCTGGCCCAGAGCGTGAGCTGGCCCTGCTGGTCCCACTGCGCCAGGACCGCGTGCGGCTCGAGGTAGCCCTGGTGCACCATCGGGATGCGGTACGTCTTCTCGATGACCACGTCGGACTCGGCGAAGGCCTTGGCCAGGTCGCCGCGGTTGATCTTGGCCTGCTGCGAGATGTTCACCGCCTTCGATGGCTTGGCCTCGGACTTGGCCGCGGCGACCCCGGAGTGGGCGAGTGCCTCGCTCGTGTCCGCCTCCGTGCCGGCCTCTGCCACGGGCGGCGCGCCGACCTGCATCGCGTCCAGGGGATCGACCGCGGCGGGGAGGACCTCGTAGTCGACCTGGATCAGATCGCAAGCCTCCTCGGCGATGGCGAGCTCATCGGCGGCCACGGCCGCCACCGGCTGGCCGACGAACACCACGCGATCGATGGCGAGCACGGCGTGCGCGCGCGTGGGCGCCTTCTTCTTGAGCCCCGGGATGTCGGCCGCGACGATGACCGCCCGTACGCCGGGCAGCGCCTTGGCTTTCGAGACGTCGATCCGCTTGATCCGCGCGTGCGCGTGCGGGCTGCGCAGCAGCTTGGCGTGCAGCATGCCCTTGGGCTTGAGGTCGGCCACGTACTCGGTCTTGCCGGTGACCTTCTCGGCGCCATCCGCACGCGGAATCGACAGGCCGACGCCCTTCACCTCGCGCGTGGTCTTCATCACTGTGGCCATGGGGTCAGCCCCTCCGGGCGGGCGCGGCGGCGGCTGCCTCCGCGATCGCGGCGATCATCTTCGTATAGCCGGTGCACCGGCAGAGATTGCCGGCGATCCCGTAGCGGATTTCTTCCTCGGTCGGCTTCGGATGCTCGGCCAGCACCGCGGCGGCGGCCATCAGCGCCCCCGGGATGCAGAAGCCACACTGGGGCACGCCGTGACGGACGAAGGCGTCCTGCAGCGGGTGCAGGGCGCCAGTCATGGCCAGGCCCTCGATCGTGGTGACGGAGCGCCCGCGCGCCTGCATGCCGAGCACGAGGCAGCTGGTGACCGGCTTGCCGTCCAGATGGATGGTGCACGCGCCACAGTCTCCGGTGCCGCAGCCTTCCTTCGGCCCGGTGAGGCGAAGGTCCTCGCGCAGGACGTCGAGCAGCGTGTCGTACGGCTGGACGAGGATCTCGACGGCCTCGCCATTGATCGTGGAATTCAGCACATGTTTGGCCACGGTTCAGGAACCTCCCGATCGACCGGCGCGCTCGAGCGCGACGGTGAGCGTACGGCGAGTCAGCACCTTCACGAGGTGGCGGCGGAAGTCGATGGAGCCGCGCTGGTCGTCGATCGGACGCGCGGCCTGCACGGCCAGCTCCGCCGCCCGCTCGATCGTCTGGGGCGTGAGCGGCTGCCCTTCGAGCGCTTGCTCGGCCGCCGTGGCTCGCACTGGCGTGGGGGCCACGGACGCCAGCGCGATGCGCGCCTTGCCGCACACACCGTTGTTCAGCGTGATCTCGGAGGCGACGCCGACGACGGCGATGTCCAGCTCGCGGCGCGGTGTGTGCCGCATGTAGCTGCCGCCGCTCCGCGCCGGCCGGGCGGGGATGACGAACTCGATCAGCAGCTCGTCGGGCCCGAGCACCGTCTTGCGGACGCCGGTGAAGAAGTCGGTCATCGGCACCTTCCGGCGACCCTTCGGGCCCGCGATGACGGCTTCGGCCTCCAGCGCCACGAGGGGCGGCGCCATGTCAGCCGAGGGCGCGGCGTTGCACATGTTGCCACCCACGGTGGCCAGGTTGCGCACCTGGATCGATCCCACCAGCGCGCCGCTCTCCGAGAAGCCCGGGCAGGCCGCCCGCAAGCCGGCGTGCTGCTCGATCTCCCGCGCCGACACCGAGGCCCCGACCCGGAATCCGCGCTTGGCATCGCCGTCGAGCACGCGCAGGTCGGCCACGCCGGAGAGATCGACGACGTACGCGGGCTTGAGCAGGTGGTTCTTCAGCTGGGGCAGGAGGTCGGTGCCGCCGGCGAGGAGCTTGGCGTCGGCACCTCGCTGGGCCAGAGTCTTGAGACAAGCTTCTACGCTGTCGGGTGTGGCAAGCTCGAAACGTCGCACGCGGTGTTCTCCGTGTTCGGGTTGGTCGGAACGAGTCCGACCGGACGATGCTATGTCCGAGGAAGCATAGTAAACCGAGCGTCGCGCTTTCTCACGCCCAAGGCCCAGATAGTGCCACGGCGGGGGCCGAGCGCCAAGCAGGCTCGGCCGGGCGCCTCAGGCCGTGAACCGCGGTATCCGGAGATTGGCCGACGGCCGATAGCTCACGCCGCGCGCGAGGCGCTCCGGCTGCACGCCGGAGGCGAGCAGCTGCTCGACGCCGGCGACGGTGATCAGCGTCGCGAGGGTCTCTCCAGGGCAGGCGTGAGCCCCGAGACTGAACGTGAACGCCTGACGCTCCTTGCGAAGCGGGTCGAAGCGCTCCCCGTCGGCGTTGGCGGCCGGATCATGGTTGGCGGCGGCGAGGACGACCAGCACCGCGTCGTCCTCGCGCATGGCCTGGCCCGCGATCGTGCCGGACTCGGCGACGAAGCGGCGCGTGTTCTGCACCGGCGCGTCGTGGCGCACGACCTCGCGGACCACCGCGACCAGGAACGCGCGATCCGTCGTGACGCGGGCCAGGACATCTGGGTAGCGGCCGAGTGCCAGGAGGGTGTTGCCGATCAGGCCGGCAGTCGCCTCGCAGGCCTGCGAGAGATAGCCGATGCGGTTTGCCACCAGGCTGTCGAGCTCCGCCCCGCCGGTGTGCGCCACGAAGGCCTCGACCAGGCGCGCGGCGGCTACCTTGCCACCTTCCAGCCGCTCTGCCGTGGCGGTGGGGGCCAGGCAGCCGACGAAGTCGAGCGTCCAGTCCGCGAGCTGAGGCAGCTGCTCGGGCCGGAAGCCGAGCACGCTCGCGACGATGTAGGTCGGCAGACGGAACGTGAAATCCGCGAGGCGCCCTCCATCGCGCGCCGGCTCGAGCTCCTCCGCAAGTCGTCGTGCGCAAGCGACCCCGGGGTCAGCGATTTTGGCGCTGTCCAGTGACGCCAGGTGTCCGGACACTCGGAGCTTGGCGCGCAGGTGCGTGCCGCCGTCGGTCATCCGGACGAGCTGACCAAAGATCGCCCCCGCGGGGGAGCCGACGAGCGCCTTCGGCACCGGTTCGGCCGCGGGGCGGACCCGGCACAGCTCGCTGGTCATCACCGCACGGACCGCCGTCGCGCTGGTGGCCACCCAGAGCCCCAGCGCGTCGTCGCGATAGAGCGGGCGCTCGGCGACGAGCGTCGCGTAGTAGGGATAGGGGTTGGCGTGGGTGACGGCGGCGATCGGAGTCGAGGGCTGGTCCACGGCCTTCAGAATAGCTCCGGGCACCACGGGGCGACCTCCGTACGGAAGAGCGCATCGGCCTGAGCGAGCGCGCCCGGGCGCAATTCCTCCACCCGGAAGGCGGCGGCGAGCTGGCTCCACGAGAAGCCGCCCAGGTAGGCAGAGGCCAGTGTCGTGACGTCGGCCCGGAGATCGGGGGCGCTCTGCGTTCGCACGACGGCCTTGTCGCTGATGTGCCAGCGTCCGGCGTTCCGGGGACAGAAGGCGTCGGTCAGCTCCAGCACGACCGCCCCCGGCGCCGCATAGCTGCGGGCGGTCAGGGCGGCCGCCACATCAACCAAGCGGACCCAGAGCCCGTCACGCATGGTGAAGTGCAGCCGGCGTGGCTCGGCCATGAGCAGGAAGAGCGGATGGTCCACCGGCAGGAACCAGGCCTTGAGGCTGGCGACCAGGTCCATGTCGAGCAGATAGCGCCAGATGGCGCGCGTCGCGGCGGGGGAGACGCCGATGGCCTCGCGGACGTCGATCGACCCCAGCGACACACCGTGGTCCCATCGGTCGTTCATCCGGTAGAGCGCGTAGGCCGCGGGGGCGTCGTCGGCGTCGAGCACGACGCAGCGAAGATCGCCGCCGCCGCGCTGCCACTCGGGATCGGCCAGCGCGCGTGCCTGCCACCACCCGGAGGACCGTGCGAACATGCCCGGCGTCTTCGCCGCCACCGTCTCCCAGATCGGCGCCACCAGCTTCTCGGCCTCGCCCCGCGGTACCAGGCGAGTCGCGCCGAACGGCTCGAACGGCGCCGCGTAGCGCGAGCGGTCACGCGGAATCGCGATCTCGCCGGTCAGCGAGGCCAGCCCGTAGCCGAAGCGGCCGTAGATCACGTCCTCCGACGCCCACAGGGCGGCGAGCGGCTCGCCCCGACGGCGGCAGTCGTCGAGCTGGGCCCGCATCATCGCGCTGAGCACGCCGCGCCGCCGGTGGGTCGGCAAGACGCCGACGACGGTGACGCCGGCCGCCGGCACGCGCCCACCGGGTATGGTCAGCAACATCGGGAAGACGCCGGCCCCGCCGACGATCTGCTCGCCGTCCCAGGCGGCAAGCATCCGGTCGGTGGGCAGAATGTGCGTGAATGCTTCCAGCTGCTCGGGCCGCGGCTCGGTGCGGCCGAAGTAGTGGAAGATCGCGCTGAGCGCGACGCGGACCTCGTCGCGCGAGGCGCACGACCGGACCGGCCACGTCACGCCGGTCGCGTGAGGTAGACGGGGCTCGTCCACGCCTGGGCGCCGTCTTCCTGGGTGACGCGAATCCAGTAGGCGGAGCAGACGCCGGTCGGCGCGTCGTGGTCGGTCACATCGAAGCGCAGCTCGCCCGCGAAGTCACGGGCCGGCAGGCGACGCATGAACGCGCGCAGATCGACGCCGCCGGCCCAGAACACACGCGTGGCGCCGTCGGCGAGGTCGGCGAGCTTCAGGTCGAGGTCGATCACCGGGGTGCGGAAGCTGAGCGTGGCGGTGTCGGGGGCGTCGAGCCTGACGTCGATGCCGTCGTCGTCACCGGTCGTGTTCGAGAGCCAGTCGAGGCGCTGCTCGCTGCGGTGCGTGATGCCCTTCTCGGGATTCTCCATGGCCCAGGTCTCGGCGGTTAGGATCCTCCCGGCCGAGAGCTCCAGCGAGCCGTCCCAGCGCGTGAGGCGATCGCGCCCCCGCACCCGCGAGCCCGCCCACGCGATCCGGTAGCGATCCGAGCGGGCGAACGACGCCTCCGTGTAGGGCGAGACCGTGTGGATCAGCTCGAGGCCGCGGAAGACGTCGATCCGTTCGAGGGGGCCGGTGCCGGCGGCCCGGCCCACGAGCCGCACCGGACCATCGGCGCGGCCCTCGGCGCCCATCGGCAGGCCGTTCACGGCCAGCTCCACGTGGATGCGCTGCGCCCCGGTCACGCCGTAGCAACGGCGGGCGCGGACGGCTTCGAACACCGCCTCGCGGGTGAGCGATTCGGCCAGCACACAGGTGAGCCCGCCGTAGGCGCCGAAGGTGGACGCGCCGGGGTGGCTCGCCCCCGGCCGGCCCTTGTGGCCGTCGGAGTTGGCCACCACGCCGACCTTGTAGCCGGCGCGCAGGGCATCGTGCAGCAGCCACTCGAAGCGCCCCCAGTCGGAGTAGATCTCCACCACCGGCTCCAGCTGCGGATCGTGAAAGCCGACGATGTCGGCGTAGCGGCCGCCGATGTGCGGGATCAGCAGGACGTCGTCTCGCCCGGCGAACTGCTTGAAGAGATCGGTGACCGGGAAGCAGTCGGTCGCGGCGTCGGTCATGTCGTCGACCTCGGCGTGCGACGAGCGATGCAGCGAGGCCACGTCGCCGCGGAACATCACGTTGCGGTCACCGCCGCCCGGCGTCATGCCCGACCACTCGTAGCCCAAGAAGATCACACACCGGCCGTCGGCGTGATAGCGCTCGATCTCGCGACGCAGGTTCTGCCACTCGGCTTCGGTCACCTGGAAGTCGTTGGCCTGGTGGCACATCATGTCGAGCAGCGCGATGTCCCGCCCGAACGCGAAGTACTCGTCGATCGTGCCGGTGCCAACGGTGGCCCGGGTCTGGCCGTGCAGGTCGCCCCAGAACGTGCGGGGCTCGGCCGACGTCACGGCGCGGATCAGATTCGATTCGATGGTGTGGCCGCCGCTGCTGGCCCGGATGCGGGTCTCGGCGCCGGCGTCGCGGAGACGCAGTCCCCTGAGCCGCGTGACAGCCAGCTCGCCGCTTGACCAGCGCACGCTGCGCGGCAGGCCTTCGAGCGCCACCCCGTTCGCCTCCAGCACCAGCTCGCCGTCGAAGCGCTCACACGGGTTGCCCCACACGTCCTCGGCTTTGGCGAGCGCATCGAACGGCTCGCCCGGCCGGACCGTGGTCGGCGCGATGGCGACGAAACGGTGGAGCGCGCCGCCGACCACATCGAGGCTCGGGGAGGCTGCCAGCACCGTGTAGAGCTCGGTGCCGAAGGGATCGACGAAGATCCGCCACTCGCAGCCCTTTTCGCGGAATGTCTGGGCGCGCGAGCCGGGACTCCCCGCCGAGGTATCGCCGATCGTCACGTGGATGCGATCGCCCGGCGACAGCGAGCCGTCGGCGACCGCGACCACCAGCGTCTTGAACCACGGCCGCACCTGACCGCGCTGCTCGACGGCGAGATCGGCGACCGCCGTCGCGCAGGCCGTCTCCAGATGCACGGTCGTGTAGTTGCGGCCGTGCGGGTCCTTGAACTGCGGCGTCCCCCAGTCGGAGGCGAAGCGCCAGGCGATCTTCAGGCGCGCGCGCTCGTCGTACCCGTAGGCGCCCACCTCATAGGTGACGGTCCAGGTGCCGAGCTGCCCGGCGACCACCGGGGCCGCCGGTGTGATCCAGGCGCGGCCGACGAAGCGCGGCGTGCTCTTGATCGGCATCAGCGCGGGCCGGCGTCGGGGCGCATGGGGGCCAAGAATCAAGCCGACGCCGGAGCGTGTCAAGGCAGGAGGATGGACCTCGCGATAGGATGCAGGCGCATGCTCGCGGTGCTGCTGGCGCTCGCCGTTGCGGCGGCCGCCTTCGTGAAGGGCGCCATCGGCTTCGGGTTCCCGACGCTGGGGACGCCACTCCTCACGCTGCTCGTCGACGTCAAGACGGCGTTCCTGGTGCTGATCATTCCCAACATCGTGATGGACGGGCTCCAGTTCGCCCGCCGGGGCGCGCCGCGCCAGACGGTCCGTCGCATGGCCACGCTCGTCGTGTTCGGAGCCGTCGGCACCGTGATCGGCACGCGGCTGCTGGTGGCGCTGGCCTCCCGCACCGTCATGCTGATCCTGGGCGGATTCATCCTGACGTTCGTCGTGCTGAACGTGACCCGGCTCTCGCCGCGCCTGCCGGCGGGCTGGGAGCCGTGGGCCTCGCCGGTGGCGGGGTTCGTGGCCGGCGTGGTGGGGGGCATCACCAACGTGCCGGGGACACCGCTGGTGCTCTACTTCTACGCGCTGGGCCTGGACAAGCACGAGTTCGTGAGCGCGGTCGCCTTCACGTTCGTGCTCTACAAGATGGTCCAGCTGGGGGCGGTGACCTGGTACGGCCTGATGACGTGGCCGGTGCTGGGCGCCTCACTCCTGCTCACGCTCGCCGCACTGGTGGGATTCAGGCTGGGACTCGGCGTTCAGGATCGGCTGTCGCCGACGACCTTCAACCGCGCGGTGCTGCTCTTCCTGGCCGTGCTCGGGGTGTGGCTGGTGGTCCGCAGTGTCTGAGCGGCCGTTCAGGCGGTCAGCAGCTCGAAGATCCGGTGAACCAGCTCCTCGTGGTCCTCGACGTTGTGGGCGAAGAGGCCGAACTCCTTGACCTCGACGAGATCCACGGTGCGGAACGGTTCGCCACTCCTGAGCGTTTCGAACGCGACCGCCTGGAAGCAGGAGCGCCCGGGCTCGGGCCGCTCGGTCACCAGGATGAAGTACAGGGAGGGCCACTGGCGCCGGGCCAGGAAGAAGATCGACCGGTCCCCCCGCTGGTTCTCGACCGAGATGAACTGCTCGATAGAAGGACGGTACTTGACCTCGACCAGGAACTCGCGGTCATCCCCGCCTCCGTTCGGCTGCTTCACCCGGAAATCGGGGGAGAAGTCCTCGCGCCCCAAGCGCAAAGCCGAGTACCCGGCCTTGAACTGGGCAACCTCGTACCGGGCCCGGCGGAAGATCGACTCCGCCAGGGCTTCCGCGATACGACTTTTCGCCTCGAGAAGGTCCATCGAGCCTCCGACAACGCCTTGGAAGTGCTCGGAAACACGCGAGTGACGCTCATAGTATTATCCAGCGCGCCCCGGCGACGGGCACAAAACCTGCGAGGAGGGTTTCCAATGGCTTCTGAGACGCAGACGGGTCTGACGCGCCGCGAAATGATGGTGGCGGGCGGGACCTTCGCTGGCTACGCCCTCAGTGTCGAGACGGTGCTAGCCCAGGCAATCAAGACAGATACGGACGGGTTGGTGGCCGGGGATCAGAAGATCAAGGTGGGCGGGTTCGACGTGCCCGTTTATGAGGCACGGCCCGCGAGTGGCAAGGATACCCCGATCATCCTGGTCATCTCCGAGATCTGGGGCGTTCACGAGTACATCCGGGACGCGACCCGGCGGTTTGCCAAGGCCGGCTACTACGCCGTCGCCCCCGAGCTCTTCGCGCGCGAGGGTGGGGTGGGCCAGATCGCCGACGTCCAGGAAGTCCTCAAGATCGTCCTGTCTCAGAAGCGCGAGCAGACGCTCGGCGACCTGAAGGCCGCGGTCGACTGGGCCAAGACCCGCCCGAACGTGAAGGCGGACAAGGTCGGCGTGACCGGCTGGTGCTGGGGCGGATCGACCACCCTCCAGGTGGCGGCGACCAACCCCGACATGAAGGCGGCGGTGGCGTGGTACGGCCCGCCCGCGCGTCCCTACCAGGGCGCCAGCGGTCCGGTGACCGGCTTCGACCTCGCCAAGGACATCAAGATTCCGTTCCTGGGTCTGTTCGGCGAGAACGACAAGAGCCCGACGCCCGACGACGCCAAGAAGCTCGGCGAGCTGGTGAAGGCGCAGAACCCCAACATCGAGATCGTCATCTACCCCGGCGCGGGCCACGGCTTCCACGCCGACTACCGGCCGTCTTACAACAAGGTGGCCGCCGACGACGCCTGGAAGCGCTGCACCGGCTGGTTCGAGAAGTACCTGAAGGGTTGAGTCCTACCGGCGGCGTGGGTGTCGTCACCCACGCCGCCACCTGATCGACCTCGCTGCCTATGGCATCCAGCGCAATCGAGTGGACCGACGCCACATGGAACCCGATCACGGGGTGCGATCGGACATCACCTGGCTGCGACAATTGCTACGCCCTCATGCTGGCCAAGCGTCTCAAGGCCATGGGCCAACCCAAGTATCAGAATGACGGTGACGCGCGCACATCAGGGCCGGGTTTCGGAGTCACCCTCCACGAGGATCTCGTCGAGGCGCCCCATCGATGGCCGGGACACCGGACGGTGTTTGTGAACTCGATGAGTGACCTTTTTCACGATGCGATACCGGAGGATTTCATCCGTCGTGTGTTCGGTGTGATGGCCGATACACCTCGCCACACCTATCAGCTCCTCACGAAAAGGTCGAAGCGTCTTGCCCGGCTTGCCCAGCGTCTTCCATGGCCTCCGAACGTATGGATGGGGGTGTCCGTCGAGAACCAGAACTATGTCTTTCGCGCGGACCACCTCCGGGAGGTGCCTGCAGCGATTCGCTTCCTGTCCGTCGAGCCTCTGCTCGGCCCGCTGACTCTTGCGCTGGATGGATTGCACTGGGTGATCGTCGGCGGTGAATCAGGTCACCGGGCACGTCCACTCGATCCTCGATGGGTCGAGTCGATTCGGAACGCGTGCACAGCGGCTGGAGTCGCGTTCTTCTTCAAGCAGTGGGGTGGTCGTACGCCGAAAGCCAATGGCCGGACACTGGATGGTCGCACCTGGGACGAGATGCCTCCGCGACTTGGGTCTGATTCTGGTCTATTGGCGGCGAGGGCAAGAGTCTCCCACTAACGACCCAGTCGATCCACGAGGGCGCGGGCCCACGCCATGCGCGCCGGATCCATCACCAGCTTGTCGGCGAAGGGCTCGCCGAATGGTCGGGTCGCGTCGATCCCCAGCTTGGCCGTGACGCCGCGCTCGTCCGCGCTCGGATCGAGCAGCGCGCCGAGGCTGCCGGCCACCACCATTAGATCTCGATCCGCCTGCATGCGCGTGGCCACGGCCCACATCACGTCGGACTCGTCGAAGACGTCGATGTCGTCGTCCACCACGATCACCAGCTTCAGGTAGTGATCCACGCCGAGCACGATCGGGATCACGTGCTTGGCCTCGCCCGGCCGGCCCTGCTTGATGGCGACGTAGGCGCTGAAGGACGACGTCCCCGACAGCGGCACGTGGACGCCCGTGACATTCGGGATCACACGACTGAGGGCGTTGTGGATCTCGGCCTCGCGCACCAGGCCGAGCGTGGTGATGTGATCGCCGGCGCGGCCCGAGCCGATCGACTGGAACCACGGCCGCTCGCGCATCGACAGCGCCTTGGCCACGAAGACGTGCTGCGTCGAGCGGCGCGAAAAGTAGCCGGTGAACTCGCCGAAGGGACCTTCCGGCTCGCGCACGCCGGCCAGGATCTCGCCTTCGATGACGATCTCCGCCGCGGCCGGGACGTGCAGATCGATGGTCGAGCACGGCGCCACCTCGAGCGGCTCGCCGAGCAGGCCGCCGACCACCTCGAACTTGCCGATGTCGGCCGGCGGGTAGGCGAGCGAGCCCATCGAAACCAGGGGGTGCAGGCCGAGCACGATGGCGCACGGCAACGCCTGGCCGCGCGCCTCGGCCCGTCGCTGGTACTCGAACATCCGGCGCCGCGAGTGCAGGCTGACGCCGAGACGATCGGGGCCCTTGAGCTGGAAGCGGTGATAGCCCTCCGTCTCGACGCCGGTCTCGGGGTCGCGGGCCACCAGCATGCCGGCGGTGAGATAGCGGCCGGCGTCGCCCGGGAAGTAGGTGGGGATGGGCAGCCGCGCCAGGTCGAGATCACGCCCCGTGACGCGCGTGTGCCGGAAGGGGGCGTCGGTCACCACCACCGGCTTGATCGTGTCCTTGATGCGCCGGGCGTATTCGAGGGCGAGCGCGGACTCCGGCACGCCGAGGGCGAACGCCAGCGCCCGCCGGCTCGCCACCACGTTGCACACGATCGGTATGGCCGATCCGCGCAGGGACTCCAGGAGCAGGATGGGAAACCGTCGTCGCCGCTCGTACTCGAGCACGAGCGCCATGACCTCGTACTCGAGCGACACCGGCTCGGTGACCCGCACCACCTCGTCCGGGAACTCCTTGGCGTAGGCGGCGACGAAGTCTCGAACGCTCTGGCTCATGGCGCCTCTCAGAAGTGGAAGTGCGTGCCGATGCCGAAGTATTCGATCTTGTTCTTGTAGAACTGGCCGTTGGGCGAGCGGCCGTTGAAGTACTCCAGCAAGATTTGAAGATTGCGCGTCAGCAGTAGCCCATCGATCTGGATGCCCGCGCGCACCGAGGCATCGAGCGACCAGTTGTTCTCCTGGTGGTTCTGCAGATCGGCGGCCGCCACCGGACGCCAACCGGCATCGCGCTTCGGCCACGGGCTCGTCAGCTCGAGGCCGTACTGCACCGACCACGGCTGGATGTCGGACGGGTCCTGGTGGAAGAGGCCGCCCCCGCCGCCGTAGAGCCGCAGGACGTCGCCGATCTCGTACGAGAACCTCAGATCCACGGCCTCGTAGCTCAGGTTGACGCGCTGGGTCTGCGTGCGCAGGAGGAACTCGTCGCCGAGGTGACTCGACTGGTGGTAGAGCCGCAACATCGCCGACAAGTCTCCGTAGCGCGCGCTGAGCGGGATGCCGACGAGATAGTCGGCGTTGACGAGATCCGCGGACTTGGCGTCGAGGTCGAACACGGAGAAGACCCCCGCCTGCACACCGACCTCCCACCACAAGGGGCCGAGCTTGTCGCGAAACAGGGTGAACGACTCGCCGAAGGAGACGGCGCCGACGTCCTTGAGCTGGCTGTCGTTGAGGTAGCGCTGGTACGCCGCGGAGAAGTGCGGCCAGCGAGGGTCCGCCATGAGCGGCTTGAACAGCGTGCCGCCCGGCAGGAGGCCGGTCTGCCACTCGGACAGCACGACCGGCGGGCCGGTGGGTGTCGCGGCCACGGGGGGCGGCGGGGCTCCGGCCTCGATCACGTCCACGCGGACCACGCCGGGGATGGCCGACAGCGTCGACACGATCCGGTCGCGCTGTACGATGTTGAGGTCCGCGGCATTCAGCTGGATGACGCCGTTGCGGACGGTGAGCGGCACGGTCACCCGAAGCTCGCGCTCGAGGACGGCCGCCGCATACCCCTCGAGCCACGCGTCGGTCTGGGCGGCCAGGCCGGCCGATCCGGTGCTGCCGACCGCGACCAGGACCGCGAGCGCGATGGCCAGATGCTTCATCACGGCGTTCTCAGTCCAAAATCGCGAAGAACCGTGCGGGGGCGCCCTCCGTGCCCGCGATCTTGTAGAACGGTGCGGCGAAGTCGACCCGCCGCGTGGGCAGCGCGGACAGGTTGGTGAGCCCTTCCATGATGACGACGCCGGCGCCCAGGATCATCCGGTGCATTGGAAAGTCCTCCGATGAGAAGTCCGGCAAGCGCGCGCAGTATTCTTCGAAGAAGTCGAAGCCGATGTTCTTGGGGCCCTTGGCCACCAGCCACTCCGCCGACTCCGGCGGAAAGTACGGCGACTGGGTGAAGTAGTCCGGCCAGCGCCCGTACATCCGGTCGGTCCAGTCGGTCCGCAGCAGCACGATGTCGCCCGACTTCACCTGGTCGGCGCCGCCGCGCGTGAGGTCGTCGATGGTGATCTTGTGGTTGGCGTCGACGAAGGAGAGATCCACCACGATCGCCTCGCCCATCACCTGATCGAGCGCGATCTCGGCTGTCGTGATCCCGTCCCGGAAGACGTGCAGAGGGGAGTCGATGTGTGCGCCCGTGTGCAGGCTCTGGTGCACGCTCGAGACCTGCCAGAAGCCGGGACCGCGGCGGTGCGGCGTGACCTCGAGTCGCATGTTGGTGGACGGCGGGCTCAGCGTGGTGTCGTCCACGGTGACCGAGAGATCGATGTAGCGCCTCATGGGCGTTCCCCCTGGACGGCAGGATAACAGGAGCGGCCAGCGGCGGACCTACTCCCGCATCGAGCGGCTGCGAACGACGAGGCGGCTGATGACCGCCGCCAGTTCCTCGGGCTCCACCGGCTTCGCCACGTACGCGTCGAAGCCCGCCGACAGGATCCTGATCCGCTCGGTCACGCCCCCGTAGGCCGTGACCGCCACCGCGGGAATCCGCTCACCGTGAGGAATCTGGCCGCCGCGCAGCTTCCGGATGAAGGTGTAACCGCTCTCGTCGGGCATCTCGATATCCGAGACGATGACGTCGGGCTCCCACGTCGCGAGAGCCTGGAGGGCCTCGCTGACCGACGGCACGGCTCTCACCTCGGCACCCGCCCGGCGGAGGACGAGCGCGAACAGGTCGAGGGCGTCGCCGTCGTCGTCCACGACCAGCAGCCGGACGCCGGCCAGCGAGGTGGAGACCGTGGCCACCGCTGGCCCACGCGCCGCCGGCAGCCGGCGGTCCGCCTCGGCGTGCAGCATCAGCGGGAGCCTGACGGTGAACGTCGCACCCTGGTCGACGCCGTCGCTGGCCGCCTCGACCGAGCCCCCGTGCAGCTCCACGAGCTGTTTGACCAGCGCCAGACCGATGCCCAATCCGCCGTGACTGCGCTGACTGCCGCTCTCGGCCTGGCGGAACCGCTCGAAGACGTGGGGGAGCACGTCGCCGCCGATGCCCTGGCCGGAGTCGGTCACCACGATCTCGACGTGGGAGTTCACCCGCGCCAGCCGGACCTGCACCCGCCCGTTGCGCGGCGTGAACTTGATCGAGTTGGAAAGCAGATTCCACACGACTTGCTGGAGGCGGTCCGGATCGCCCGACACGGGGCCGGCGCGCGGATCGAGGACGGACTGCAGGCGGATGGCCTTGGCCTCGGCCGCGGGGCGGACGGCGTCGATGGCCGCCTCGACCACGGTGATCGGCTCCACGGGGCCAACATCGAGTCGCATCTTGCCAGTCACGATGCGCGAGACGTCGAGCAGATCTTCGATGAGCTGCCGCTGGGCGTCGGCGTTGCGGTCGATGACTTCCAGCGCTCGCTTGGCCGTCGGGGCGTCGAGGATCCCATCGCGCAGCATCCGGGTCCAGCCGAGCACCGCGTTCAGCGGCGTCCGCAGTTCGTGGGACAGCGTGGCCAGGAACTCGTCCTTGAGCGTGTTGGCCGCCTCGGCCTCGGCGCGGGCGGTCTGCTGCCTCTCGTAGAGCCGCGCGTTGTCGATCGCCGTGGCGATCTGGGGGGCCAGCCCCAGCACGATCTCCTCTTCACGGGGCGTGAACACTCCCGCGTCGGGATGCCCGAAGAACAGGCCGCCCAGCACCTCTCCCGTCCGCGAGACGACCGACACGGCCAGGTAGCTGCGGACCGGTAGATGTCCGGGCGGCATGCCGTGGTAGGGAGCACTGCGGCCGTAGCGGGGATCGCGCGTGACGTCGTCGATCCGCACGACACCTTCGCCCCGGAAGGTGGGTCCGAAGAGGTCGGTGTTGCGCGGCATCGGAAAGTTGGCGAAGGCCTCGCGCGGGACCCCCGAGATCGCGTAGAGCGTGTAGGACTCGCCATGCTGGTCGGCCAGATTGTAGAAGAACGCGCCGAAGGCGGCGCGGCAGAGCCGGGTGCTCGCGTCGGTCACGCCCTGCACGAGGCGCTCGAGGCTCAGCTCGCCGGCGAGCATCTGTCCGGTGCGGTTGATCGTCTCCAGCGTCTCGCGTTCGTCGCGAACGAGCCGCGCGGCTTCCTGCATCGCCTGGCCCAGCGCGGCGACCTCGGCGATCGAGGTCCGAGGGGCGGGCGGCTCCGCCCCGCGTCCGATCTGGTGGGCGCCCGCCGCGAGCGCCGCGATCGGGTCCGCGATCCGCCGCGCAAAGAAGACGGCGATCACAATGCCGAGCGCCAGGAACAGGGCGCCGGCGCCGCCGATGCCCCACAGGGGCCGGCGAAGCACCGCGTCGATCGGCTCGGCCGGCGCGCCTAGGGCCACCGTGAGGCCGGTGAGGGACGAGCGGCTGAACGCCGAGTAGGTGTGGGTGCCTTCCTTCGTGAGACCGCGGTACCAGCCCTCGGCCGACCGGGCGCTAGCCTCGAGCAGGGGCTGCGACGCGGGTTGCCCCACGAACTGCTCCTCGGCGCGCGTGCGCGCGATGATCACCCGCCGGGTGTCGAGAATCGTCCCGATCCACTCGGCGGGTAGCTTTTGCTGCACAAGGATGTCGCGGAGCGAACGGGTCTCGATCGCCACGGCGAGGATGGACCGAACCCGCCCCTGATGGGCGACGGGCACCAGGATGTCGAGGAACCAGGTGCCGGGGTCGGATCCCGGGCGCACGAAGGCCGCACTGACCACCGGCGTCAGTGTGCTGGTCACACGCCGCAAGTCTTCAGGGTCGGCGGACAGAGGGGGCACGCGGGTGCCCAGCGGATACAGCGTGTTGAGCCGTGGAGCACCGGCCGGGTCGGTGAGAATGACCGTCGTCCATGCCTTCTGCTTCGTCAGCAGTGACTGCGCCTGGTTGTAGAAGGCGCGCAGGTCGATTCGGTCGATGTCGTCGGAGGTGCCCAGCGCCTCGAGCGCCGACACCATGGCGATGATCTCGCGGTCCAGGGCGAGCGAGAGCGCGCGGGCGGTGTCGGTCAGCGACCGCTCGACGCGGCCGCGCGCCTCCTGGTGGAGCTCGTACACGATCCACGCCGAGAAGACGACGAGGGGCAGGATGGTCAGCGCCGCCAGGATGACGAGGTGGCGTCGAAGCGGCATCGACCGGCGACCTAGCGGGAACTCAACGCTCGCGCCATTCGCTCGATCCCGTCCGCCAGCAGCGAACGGGGACAGGCAAAGTTCAGCCGCACGAAGCCCTCGCCACCAGGCCCGAACAGCTTGCCGTCGTTGAGCGCGACCTTGGCGCGCTCCAGGAAGAACGGGTGGGGGTCGCCGCCGGGAATGCGGGCGGCCCGGCAGTCGAGCCACGCCAGGTAGGTCGCCTCCGCGGGCGCCATCGTGACGCCGGGCAGCCGGCGAGGCAGCTCCGCGGCGAGGAAGTCGCGGTTGGCGGCCAGGTAGTGCAGGAGCGTGTCGAGCCATGTCTCGCCGTCACGGTAGGCGGCGACGGCGGCGGCGTGACCCAGCACGTTGATCTTCGGGACGAGATCGCTCACCGCGGCGGTGAGCCGCTCGCGCAGGGCGGGATTGGGCACGATGCCGATCGCGCACTTCAACCCCGGAAGGTTGAAGGTCTTGCTAGGCGCCATGAGCGTGACCGTGCGCTGCTCGATCTCGGGCGCCAGCGAAGCCATCGGCACGTGCGAGCGTCCGTCGAGCAGCAGCTCGCAGTGGATCTCGTCGGCGATGATCCAGAGGTCACGACGCAGGCACGCGGCGGCCATGGCCTCGACGTCAGGCCGCTCGAACACACGCCCGACGGGGTTGTGCGGGTTGCAGAGGAGGAAGGCGCGCGTGCGGTCGCTGATCGTGGCGGCGAAGCTGTCGCGATCGATCGTGTAGCGCCCGTCGCGCCCCCGCGTGAGCGCGTGCTCTTCGCGGACCAGACCGTGGTTGCCGGCCGCGCGCAGGATCGGCGGGTACACCGGCGTCTGGATGAGCAGGCCCTCGCCCGGCCGCGTCAACGCGCGCAGCGCCAGGTTGAAGCCGGCGATGACGCCGGGCAGCGGCATGACCGCCTCCGGGCTCACGCGCCAGCCGTAGCGCTTGTTCAGGCGGTCGACGACGATCTCGGGCAGCTCGGTGTGCTCGGCGAGATAGCCGAAGAACCCGTGCTCGACGCGCCGGCGCAGGGCATCGACCACGACCGGCGGCGAGGGGAAATCCATGTCGGCGACCCACATGGGGAGCACATCGGGGGGAAATTTGTGCCACTTGTTGCTGTCGGAGTTGCGTCGGTCGATGACGCGGTCGAAGTCGGGTCCCATGGCGGCAAAGGCTAGCCGCGCCGTGCGCAGCCGTCAAGAAATCCGTGTAGTATTCCAGCGCCAGGAGGGCCCATGGAGCAGCGAACGCTGGGGCGTACCGGACTGCGCGTGTCGGCACTGGGATTCGGATGCGGCGACGTGGGAGGACTCATCGTCCGGGGCACGCCGGCCGAGCGCGAGCGGGCGGTACGGCGGGCGATCGACGCGGGGGTCAACTACTTCGACACGGCGTCGTCGTACGGCAACGGCGTGTCCGAGCAGAATCTCGGCACCACGCTGAAGGCCGTCGGCGTTCGCCCCTACGTGGGCACGAAGTTCCGTCTCGAGCCGGCCGACTCCGACCTAGCCAGCGCCGTCGGACGCTCGCTCGATGCCAGCCTGAAGCGGCTGGCGATGGACAGCGTGGATCTGCTCCAGCTGCACAACCTGATCGTGCGCGAGGACGGCGCGCCGGCGCCCGGGCGTGGACTGACGGCCCACCGCGTGCTGGACGAGGTCGTGCCGGCCCTCGAGGGGCTGAGGCGTCAGGGCAAGATCCGCTTCTTCGGCATCACGGCGCTGGGCGATACGGCGGCGGTGCACCAGGTGGTCGACGCCGGCGCGTTCGATACCGCCCAGGTGTGCCTGAATCTGCTGAACCCGAGCGCGGCGGTAGCCATCCCCGCGGGGTTCCCGGCCCAGGACTTCGGCCGCTTGCTCGACCACACGCGCCGGCAGCGCGTGGGCACCATCAACATCCGCGTGCTGGCCGGCGGCGCGCTCAGCGGCACCGCGCAGCGGCACGCCATCGCCATGCCCCAGGTGGCGCCGATCGCGTCCGGCGCGGACTACGCGGCCGACGTCGAGCGCGCGCACCGCTTGCAACCGGTCGTCGACAAGGGGTACGCGGCCGACCTGATGGAGGCCTCGGTGCGGTTCTCGCTGGCCAGTGACGCGATGTCCACCGTGCTGGTCGGCTACTCCACCTTCGAGCACCTGGAGCGCGCGATCGCCGTGGTGGAGAAGGGACCACTGCCGGGGCCGGCGCTCGATCTGCTGAACGGCCTCTGGGCCGGCCTCGCGCAGGAGTCGCGTCGGTGACGACCTGCCGGTGAGCCGGCCCCAGGCGCCCACGACGGTCGGCATCGTCGGGCTCGGGCTGTTGGGATCCGCCGTCGCCACGCGGCTGCGGGCCGCCGGTCACGGCGTCGTCGGCTACGATATCGTTCCGGCGTGTGTCGAGCGGCTCGTCGCGCTCGGCGGGACGGCCGTCAAGTCGGCCGCTGACGTCGCGCGCGCATCCGACGCGGTCTGCACGATCCTGCCCTCGCTGTCAGCGGTCGAGTCGGCGATCCTCGGCGTCGACGGCGTGACGGCCGGTGGACGTCGCGGGCAGACGATCGTGCAGATGAGCACGATCTCGCCCGACCTCACCACGCGGCTCGCCCGGGAAGCGTCGGCGCGTGGGCTCACGTTCCTTGACTGTCCCGTCAGCGGCACCAGCGCCATGGTGGCCCAGGGCAACGGCGTGTTCTTCGTGGGAGGGGAGCGCACCCTCTACGATCGGTGGCGCCCCGTGCTCGAATCCGTGTTGCCACGCGCCGTCTACATCGGCGCGGCCGGCCAGGCGATGCTGATGAAGCTGGTGGCCAACCTGCTCGTCGCGCTCAACAGCGCCAGCGTCGCCGAGGCCCTGACCATGGCCACGCGCGGGGGTCTGGACCCCGGCCTCGTGGTCGACGTCCTCGGCACGGGTGCGGCGACCTCGCGGATGCTCGAGGTCCGCGGCCCCCTGATGGTCCGCGGGGAGTTCCCGGCGCAGATGAAGCTCGACCTCTTCATGAAGGACCTGCATCTGATCCAGGAGGCTGCTCGGGCGGCCGGCGCCGCGCTGCCGCTCACCGACGTCGCCGAGCGGCTGTACGCGGCCACGCAGGCGGCCGGACATGGCGCGGAGGATCTGGCGGTGGTGATCACCCAACTGCAGCAGAAAACCAGGGAGGGTTCGCTCGATGGCTGACGTGCATCTGGGCAGCGGGAAGGTGCGGGAGCTGTACGCGCTCGACGACGAACGGCTGCTGCTGGTGGCCTCGGACCGGATCTCGACTTTCGACGTCGTGCTGCCCACCGACATCCCCGACAAGGGACGCGTCCTCACGGGCCTCTCGGCGTTCTGGTTCGCGCGCACCCGCTCCATCTGCGCCAACCACCTGCTCGCGGTGCGCAAGGACGGTCGCTCGACGGAGTGCCGGCGCCTGCAGATGCTGCCGATCGAGTGCGTGGTGCGCGGCTATCTCGCCGGCTCGGGCTGGAAGGACTATCGCACCACCGGTGAGGTGTGCGGCCACCGCCTGCCGGCCGGGCTGAAGGAGTCCGATCGGCTGCCCACGCCGATCTTCACGCCGGCCACCAAGGCCCAGAGCGGCCACGACGAGAACATCACCGGCGCGCAGGCGGCGGCGCTGGTGGGGGCGGCGCGCTTCGCCGAGGCCGAGCGGCTGTCGATCGCGCTCTACCAGTTCGCGGCCGACTACGCGCGGGCCCGCGGCATCATCATTGCCGACACCAAGTTCGAGTTCGGGACCGATCGGGACGGGAAGCTGGTGCTCGGGGACGAGGCCCTCACGCCGGACTCGTCGCGCTTCTGGCCTGCGGACCAGTACGCGCCCGGCGGCCCGCAGCCGTCGTTCGACAAGCAGTTCGTGCGCGACTTCTGCGAGAAGACCGGCTGGAACAAGACGTACCCGGGCCCCGAGCTGCCCGCCGACGTGGTCGCCGGCACGCGGGCCCGCTACGTCGAGGCGTTCGAGCACCTGACCGGCATCGCCTTCGACCGGTACGTGAAGGATCCGCAGATCGCGCTGGGGTGACCGCCGGCCGCTCCGCTAGGGTGGTTTCATGCCCTGGCGGATTGCGCTCCTGGTCGTGCTCCTGGCCGGTGGGCTCATGACGCCCGGCGGCGGCATCGGCACCGGGGACATCAGCAAAGGACGACTTTCCCCAGATTCCCACCCAGAGCCCGCACACGCCGGAGCGCGCGTGCACCACGCGCGCGGGCTACTGCCGGGTGGCCAACCAGATCCCGCCGGGGCAGCCGTGCTACTGCGTGGCCAACAACGGCGCACGCCTCGACGGCTACGTGGTCGCGTACCGCTGGACCGATCCAAAGTAGCCGACGCCGTCGCGGAGCGCCTCCGGGTTTCCCGGGGCGCGGAGCGCGGGGGGTGTGGGGGGCCATGTCGCGGCCCCCACGTCACTAGGCCACGCCGAGATAGCGCGACTTCACGTCCTCGTCGGCCAGCAGCGCAGCCGGCGTTCCTGAATACACGATCGCCCCGCGATTGAGCACGTGCACCCGGTCGGCCACCGCGGCGGCCATCGGCAGATTCTGCTCCACGAGCAGGATGCTCAGCCCCGCCCGCCTGAGCTCGCCGATCGCCTGACCCACCTGGGCCACCAGCAGCGGCGCCAGCCCCTCGGTCGGCTCGTCCATCAGGAGCAGGTCGGGATTGCTCATCAGGCTGCGTCCGATCGCCAGCATCTGCTGCTCGCCGCCCGAGAGCTTGTTGGCGCGATTGGCCGCGCGCTCGCGCAGGCGAGGGAAGAGCTCGTAGACGCGCGCGAGATTCCAGCGGCCCTGCCCGGCGCGCGCGACGTCGAGGTTCTCGCGCACGCTGAGGGAGGCGAAGATCCGCCGCCCCTGCGGCACCAGCGCCATGCCCCGCGCGATCCGGCGAAACGGCGGCCACGCGGTGATGTCGTCGCCCCGGAAGCTCACCCGGCCCCGCCGGGGCGGGGTGAATCCCACGATCGAGCGGATGAGCGTGGTCTTGCCCATGCCGTTGCGACCGAGCAGGGCCACGATCTCGCCGGGCGCGACCCCGAGCGAGACACCCTGGAGCACGTGGCTGTCGCCGTAGTAGGTGTGCAGATCGGCGACCGCCAGCACCGGCTCAGGCACCGAGGTAGATCTCCCGCACCGTCGGGTCCGCCTTCACCGTCTCGCGTGGGCCGTCAGCGATGACCCGACCGTAGTGCAGCACGGTGACCTGCTGGGCGACCTGCAGCGCGATGTCCATGTCGTGCTCGATGATGAGCAGCGTGATGGCGGGGTCGAGACTCCGCAGCAGGCGCGTCATGAGCTGGGCCTCGGCCTGCGACAGGCCGGCCGCCGGCTCGTCGAGCAGCAGCACGCGCGGCCGCCCGGCCAGCGCCAGGGCGATCTCCAGCTGGCGCTGCTCGCCGTGCGAGAGGTGACGCACGGTGGCGCCGGCGCGGTCGGCCAGGCCCACGGCGGCAAGGGCTTCTCCCGCGCGCGCCTCCAGATCGGTGAAGCGCTCCAGCGGCCGGAGCATCGCGAACTTCGCCCGGGTCCGTGCCTGGGCGGCCAGCAGCGCGTTCTGGCGCACGGTCAGGGCGGGGAAGAGGTTGGTGATCTGAAACGTGCGGGCCAGGCCCAGCGCGGCGCGGCGGTGTTGGGCCTTAGACGTCACGTCGGCGCCGAAGAGGGTGATGCGCCCCGAGGTCACCGGCAGCGCGCCGGCGATCAGGTTGAACAGCGTGGTCTTGCCCGCGCCGTTGGGACCGATGAGCGCGCGCCGCTCGCCCGGCCGCACGGCGAGCTCCACGCGGTCGACCGCTTGAAGCCCGCCGAACGACTTGCAGACCGCCTCCAGCTGGAGCGCGAGCGGCTCGCTCGACGTCACGCTACTGGCAGTGCTTGCACGGCGGATAGTCGCGCGTGTAGAGCGGCCGCTTGAGATAGTCCTCGGGCTTGTAGGTCCAGAACTGGCTGACGTTGGGGATGGTGGCGATCACCGTGTTCTGCAGGCGGCCGCCCACGCGCTCGACCTTCCGCACGTAGATGTTCTGGATGGGGTTGCCGTAGGCGTCGATCGAGATCGGTCCGCGCGCCGTGTCCTTGATGTCGACCTTGCGCAGGGCGGCCAGCAGGCCCGCCCGATCCTCGACCTTGCCGGAGACGGCCTTGATGGCCTCGACGATCCACCGCATGTTCGTGTAGGTGGCTTCCGAGTAGTACGACGAGATCTTGCCGGCCTTGGCCTCGAAGGCTTTGGAGAACTTCTGGTTGGCCGGCAGATCGAGGGCCTGCGAGTAGTGGAGCGCGCTGATCACGCCGAGCGCCTCGTCGCCCATCTGCGGCAGCACCGACTCGTCGGTGGTGGTGCCGCCGCTCAGGATGGGCAGCTTGCCCTGTAGCCCCGCCTCCTGGTACTGCTTCACGAACTGCAGCGCCAGCCGGCCGGTGAACAGCACCAGCACTGCATCGGCGTCGCGCCGGATCTGGGCCACGAACGGCGCGAAGTCGTTGGTGTTCAGCGGCACCCAGATCTTCTGCACGATCTGCCCGCCTTGCTCCTCGAACACGTGCTGGAAGCCGCCGATGGTCTCGTAGCCGAAGGCGTAGTCCATGGCTACCGCGGCGACCTTCCGGTACTTCGTGTTCTTGATCGTCCACTCGGCGAACGGATGCATCGGCTGGCTCGTGCTCCAGCCCGTGCGCACGATCCACTTGGCCGGCTTGCGCTGCGTGATGTCATCGGCGGCGATCACGGGGTAGGTGGCCGGGATGCCGTTGCCGTCGATGAACGGCTGCAGCGCGTAGCCGACGTTGGCCAGCTGGCCGCCGGTGAGCAGGTGGACCTTGTCCTGCTCGACGAGCTTGCGCGACTTGGTCAGCGCCGCGGCCGGCGTACCCTCGTCGTCCTCCACGATCAGCTCGATCTTGCGACCGGCCGCCTGGCGACCGATCTCGTCGAGGTAGAGCTCGGTGCCGTTGAGCATGTCCTTGCCGACCTGGGCGAAGGCGCCCGACATCGGGGCCAGGAAGCCGATCTTGATCGGCGCCCCCTGGGCCGTGGTGGGCGGCGGGGCCGAGAGCGGCACGACGAAGACGGCGAGCAGGACGAGGGCCAGGATCCGTGTGGTGATGCGGGTCATGTAGACCTCCTTCTCAGGGCGCCGAGGACGCCCCGGGGGGCGAACAGGATGACGCCGATATAGACGGCACCCAGGATGAGCAGCCAGCGCTTGGTGTAGACGCTCACGAAGTTCTTGAGGAAGACGATGATCGTCGCGCCCAGGGCCGGGCCAGCCAGCGTGCCGGGGCCGCCGAGCGCCACCATGAGGAGTGTCTCGACGGAGGTCACCAGCTGTACGTCCGCCGGGCTGACGAAGCCGTTGTAGTACGCCCAGAACACTCCGGCGAAGCCGGCGAACGCGCCGGCGATGACGAAGGCCAGGTACTTGTGCAGCCACACGTTGTAGCCGAGCGCGCGCATGCGGGACTCGCTCTCGCGGATGCCCTGCAGCCCCATGCCGAACGGCGAGCGCACCAGCAGGCCAAGCACGGCCCAGGCGGCCACCGCCGCGGCCAGCGCGAAGTAGAAGAACGGCAGCGGCGCCGAGAGGCTCCACGGCAGGCCCAGCTCGGGGCGAGGCACGCCGGCGATGCCGTTGTCGCCCTTGGTCATCGACACCCAGCGAAAGGCCAGACCCCAGACGACCATGCCGAGCGCGAGCGTGATCATCAGAAAGTACGTGCCGGAGGCGCGGATCGCGAGCAGGCCGAAGACCGCCGCGGTGAGCGCTGCCAGCGCCACGCCGCTCACCAGGCAGGTCAGGAATGCGCACTGGTACTCGGTGGTGAGGATCCCGACCGCGTAGGCGGCGATGCCGAAGTAGGCGGCGTGGCCGAGCGACGGCAAGCCGGTGTAGCCGAGAAGCACGTCGAGGCTCATGGCCAGGATGGCGATGATCGCCGCCTGGGTCAGCAGCGTCAGGGGATAGGCGGAGAGCGCGGGCGCGACGAGCCCGGCGAGCGCCGCCGCACCCAGGCCGGCCAGGACGCGACGCGGAATCACGTGCGGCCGAACAGCCCGGTCGGCCGCAGCGCCAGGATCAGCGCCATCGGCGCGAAGAGCGTGAAGTAGGCCAGCTCGGGGAACAGCGCCTTGCCGAAGTTGTCGAGCAGGCCCACCAGCACGCTGCCCACCATCGCGCCCGGCAGGCTGCCGAGCCCGCCCACGATGACGACGACGAAGGCGTAGGGCAGGATCTCGAAGTCCAGGCTGGGATAGACGCCGAGGAAGCCGCCGCCGATGACGCCGCCGAGCGCGGCCAGGAACGCGCCCAGTGCAAAGACGCCCATCGAGACCGTCGGCACCCGGATGCCCACGCCCTGCGCCATCTCGGCGTCGTCCACGGCGGCGCGGATCATCGCGCCGACCCGGGTGCGGTCCAGCGCCAGCCACAGCGCCGCCCCGATGAGCGCGGCCAGAGCCAGGATGAACAGCCGATAGCGCGGAAAGCGCAGCTCGCCGACCGTGAGCACGCCCGACAGCGCGGCGGGCAGCGGGAGCGAGTAGGGATCACCGCCCCAAATCAACAAGGCCAGATCCTGAAAGATGAGCGCGAAGCCGATCGTCATCAGCACCTGGCCGAGGGTCTGGTTGGCCAGGCGGCGCAGGAAGAGCCGCTCCATGCCGATGCCGATGAGCGCCACCGCCGCCGCCCCGCCCAGCAGGGCCAGGGGAAAGCTCCCGGTGCGCCAGATCACCGAGAGGCCGATGTAGCCGCCGAGGAGGAAGTAGGAGCCGTGCGCGAGGTTGACGATCCGCATGACGCCGAAGATGAGGGAGAGCCCGCTGGCCAAAAGGAACAACAGCGCTCCATAGGAGAGCCCGTTGAAGGTCTGGGTGATCCAGAACTCCGCCCGCACGGTACGACCGCCGCTTCAGCCGATCGAGAGCAGCCGGGCGGCGGTGGCGCCCAGGATCCGCCGCTGGTCCGGCCGACTCAGGCGCAGGCGCTTCTCGACGATCTCCCGGGGCCGGATGTAGCCCATGTCGAAGCAGTAGTCGCTGCCGAGCATCACGCGCTCGGCGCCGACCAGGTCGATGAGGAAGCGCAGCAGGGACGGCGAGTGGCTGATCGTGTCGTAGGTGAAGCGCTTGAGGTACGTCTCGAAGGGCCGCCGGGCCACACCCTTGGTCTCGGGCCGCATCCGCTGGCCGTGGGTGAGGCGGCCCACGAGGTAGGGTAACGCGCCGCCGGCGTGGGGCAGGCAAACCTCCAGCTTGGGGAACCGGTCCATCACACCGCCGAACACCAGGTACGAGGCGGCCACGGCGGTGTCGAACGGGTTGCCGAGAAAGTTGTTCAGATAGTAGTTGCCCAGCCGGTTGGCACCGATGACGTTCAGCGGATGGAGCAGGATCGGCAGCTTGGCCGCCTGGCAGCGCTCGTAGATGGGGAAGTAGGCCGGGTCCGACAGCTCGCGACCGTTGACGTTGGTCCCGAGATAGATGCCCCGGATGCCCCGCAACTCGCGTACTCGGTCGAGCTCGGTCACGGCCGCCGTCGGGTCCTGCATCGGCAGGGTCGCCAGGCCCACGAAGCGCAGGGGGTACGCGGTGTGTGCCTCGTTCATCGCGTCGTTCACCGCGCGCGCCAGCCGCGAGCCCACCTGGCTGTCGGCGAAATAGACCATGGGCGCGGTCAGCGAGAGCGCGTGCACGTCGACCCGCTGGCGGTCCATCGCCTTGACGCGGCGATCGAGATCCCAGTACGACGGGTCGAGCGCGGCGGTCCGCGTGTGACCCAGGACCAGGACGGGACCCGCCGGGTTGGTGGTGCGATCGATCCGCGCGCCGAAGCGCTCGCCGACCTCGTCGATGATCCGGAGGAAGGTCTCCGGGAAGTAGTGGGCGTGGATGTCGATCGCGGCGGCGGGGCTCACGGCCCGCGATTGTACTATAGCCGGCGGCACCGACCCTTCCCAGGAGGACGCGACGTGAGACTGCCGCCCGAGCGCTTCGACTACTCCGCCATCGTGGACCGTCGACCCTGGAAGCTCCCCCGCGGGGCCCGCATCGCGGTGTGGACCATCGTGAACGTCGAGGAGTGGGACATCGAGAAGGCCACCGCCCGGCAGTATCTGACCTCGCCGCAGGGCGTGGCGACCATTCCCGACGTGCCGAACTGGGCCTGGCACGAGTACGGGATGCGTGTGGGCTTCTGGCGGCTCTACGAGGCGCTGAGGAGCCGCCGGCTCCGCGCCACCACCGCCATCAACGCCAACGTGTGCCACTCCTACCCGCGCGTGGCCCAGGCGATGCTCGAGGCCGGCTGGGAGTTCATGGGCCACGCGGTCAAGCAGGGCGCGATGCACCTGCAACCCGACCAGCGCGCGGTGGTACGCGACACGGTGGCCATCATCGAGAAGTTCGCCGGCAAGAAGCCCAAGGGCTGGCTGGGGCCCGGTCTCACCGAGACGTGGGAGACGCTCGACCTGCTGGCCGAGGCGGGGATCGAGTACGTGTCGGACTGGGTCAACGACGACCAGCCCTACGAGATCCGCACCAGTAAGGGCCCGCTGGTCTCGGTGCCCTACACGCTCGAGCTGAACGACATCCCCATGATGGTCATCCAGCACCACGAGTCATCGGCGTGGCTCGGACGCTGCCGTGACCAGTTCGACCGCCTCTACGCGGAGGGGGCCAAGGGCGGCCGCGTGATGGCGATCGCCGTCCATCCCTACATTCACGGCGTGCCGCACCGGATCAAGTACTTCGAGGCGGTGTACGACTACATGCGGCGGAAGAAGGGCGTGTGGTTCACCACCGGCGAGGAGATCTACGAGTGGTGGAAGGCCGGCCGACGCTAAAAACGTAGGCGCGCCGAAGCAAATCCGGCGCGCCGTGCCTTGACTTCGCATGCCGCGTATGGGACCGTGCCCGGCAATCCGCGAGCCGGTGTCGCACCGGCCGCGTCTCGGGTTCGCTCGTTCATCCTTCGCTCGCTGTGGACTGACTGAGAAGGAGAGCCCCGATGGCCGCTCGTGTGACCCGACGTGAATTCCTGGAGCGTACGACAGTGGGCGGCCTTGCCGCGGCGGCGCTCGTCGCGGGCTCCCGTCCCCGCCGCGCCTCGGCGGCGGCCTCCCCGTATCCCGACTGGATCCCCGCCAGCACCAAGCCGCCCAAGCGGGGCGGGACCCTTACCCGGGCCTCCGCATGGGATCCGCCCGTCATCGATCCTCGGCTCACGCAGTCGGTCGGGACCTTCCAGTTCGTCGGGCTCACCAGCAATCGCCTGGTGCGGTATGGGTTCTCCGACGAGGTGAGCGGGGTCGCCGATCTCAGCCTCAAGGGCGACCTGGCCGAGTCGTGGACGGCGAGCCCCGACCACCGGGTGTGGACGTTCAAGCTCCGTCAGGGCACCAAGTGGCACAACCTGCCGCCGGTGAACGGTCGCGAGTTCGTCGCCGAGGACGTCAAGTACTGCTTCGAGCAGTACGCCAAGGAAGGCGTGCAGTCCTTCACCTTCCAGGAGATCGAGGCCACCGAGACGCCCGACAAGTACACGGTGCGCGTGCACCTCAAGACGCCCAACGTGTTCTTCCCGCAGAATCTGGCCGAGCCGGTCGCGGTCATGTTCCCGCGCGAGGTGCTCGAGCAGGACGGTGATCTCAAGAAGCGCCTCATCGGCACCGGGCCGTACATGCTCAAGGAGCACACCCGCAAGGTTCGCGTGGTGCTCCAGCGCAACCCCGACTACTACGACAAGGGGCGACCCTACTTCGACGAGTACGTGATTCTCTCCACCCCTGACGCGGCGACGCGCCAGGCCGCCTTTCGCACCGGCCAGGCCAACTTCCTCCACCTGACGACCCCGTCGGAGGTGGATGCGGTTCGCAAGACGAACCCGGACACCGTGGTGCAGTCGTTCCACAACACCCTGGCCCCGTTCGGCGTGGCCATGGCCCAGGACCGCCCGCCGTTCAACGACGTCCGGGTCCGCCGCGCGCTCGCGATGGCCATCGACCGGCAGAAGATGGTGGACACCGTGCTCGAGGGGCACGGCATCATCGGCTGGGGCGTGCCGTACATCTACTATCAGGACGCGCAGCCCACCGGGAAGGACTTCGGCCCGTGGTGGCAATACAAGCCCGCGGAGGCGAAGAAGCTCCTGACCGAGGCCGGTCACGGCAAGGGCTTCGAGACGACGCTGTTCTATTACGAGTACTACCCGGCGATGACGTCCGAGGTCCAGCTGGTCCAGCAGGATCTCAAGAAGAACCTCAACATCGACGTCAAGATCACCAAGCTCGACTACACGACGTACTACGGCCGCTACGTCGACAACAAGTGGGACGGGCTATCGTGGGGCTTCCAGTCGGGGCACGCGATCGGCGTCGACGAGCGGACGTACCAGTACATGCATTCCAAGTCGACCAAGAACTTCTTCCGCGTCAACGACCCGGTCATCGACGAGCTGACGACCAAGCTGCGCCGCACGCCCGACCGCGCCGAGCAGCGGGCGATCACCAAGAAGATCGTCGATCGCGAGTTCGACCAGGTGCTGCGGCTGTGGATGCCCTACGACAACGGGTTCCTGCTCTTCCAGCCGACCATGCGTAACGCGGCGGCGCCGGCCCTGCGTCGCACCGACGGCTACGGCTCGCCCATGCTCGCGCGCGCCTGGTTCGACAAGTAGGCGAGACCCGGAGTCGTCGCCGTGTACAAGTACGTGCTCAGGCGGGTGCTGCTGGCCGTGCCGGTGCTCGTGCTGTCGTCGCTGATCGTCTTCGGCCTGATGCGCGTCATGCCCGGCGACGCGCTGACGGCCCTCATGGCCGAGTCCGGCAACGTCGGCGAGAAGGAGCTGCAGAAGCTCCGCAAGGATCTCGGTCTCGACCTGCCGTACTACAAGCAGTACCTGGTATGGGTGTGGCAGATGGTGAGCTTCAATCCCGGCGACTCCATCTTCACCAACGAGCCCATCCCGGTCGCGCTCCGGAAGGCGATCCCCGTCACCCTCGAGCTGGCGACGCTGGCCATGATCCTGGGCCTGGTCATTGCCATCCCGATTGGTGTGCTCTCGGCCACGCATCAGGACCGATTGTCGGACTACGTCGGCCGGGTAGTGGCGGTCTCCGGACTGTCGATGCCCGAATTCTGGCTCGGCACGCTCGTCATCACCTTCGCGGCGATCTGGTTCCACTGGATGCCGCCGATCGGCTACGTGAGCTTCTGGGAGTCACCGTGGAAGAACCTGCAGCAGTTCCTCGTGCCGGCGGCCATCCTGGGGTTCCGCCTGTCGGCCGCGACCATGCGCATGACGCGCTCGACCGTGCTGGAGGTGCTGCGCGAGGACTACGTGCGCACCGCGTGGGCCAAGGGCCTCGCCGGCAAGATCGTCGTCTACAAGCACGCGCTGAAGAATGCGCTGATCCCGGTGGTCACCATCGTCGGCGGCCAGCTCGGCGTGCTGCTGGCCGGTACCGTGGTGGTGGAGACCATCTTCGCGCTGCCCGGCATGGGACGGCTCACCGTGGAGGCCATCCTCTACCGCGACTATCCGGTGGTCCAGACCAACGTCATGCTGGTGGCGGGGACGCTGGTGACGCTCAACCTGCTCGTCGACATGACCTACGCGTGGCTCGACCCGCGTATCCGCTACCAGTGAGGCGCTGATGTCGACCACCGCGGCGGCCCGCGTCGGCACGTTCGAGGAGCCCGAAGCCCCCACCATCAGCCGTGTCCGGGCCCTGTGGATTGCCATGAAGCGCAAGCCGCTGGGGGCGGTCTCGGCAGCGATGCTCGTGGTGCTCGTGCTCACGGCGGTCTTCGCCGACGTGCTGGCGCCCTACGACCCGCTCGCGCCGCAGCCCGAGATCCGGCTGGGCGCGCCCAGCCGCGCCCACCCCTTCGGCACCGACGACATCGGTCGAGACGTCCTCAGCCGTATCATCTACGGCACCCGCATCTCGCTGTGGGTGGGGCTGCTGGCGGTCGGCATCGGGACCTTCTTCGGCATGATCATCGGCTTGCTGTGCGGGTACTGCGAGGGCCGCCTCGACCTCATCATGCAGCGGGTAATGGACGCGATCCAGGCCATCCCGGGACTCGTGCTGGCGCTGGCCATCGTCTCCGTGCTCAAGCCGAACACGACCAACGCGATGCTGGCGATCGCGGTGGTGATCATTCCCGGCAACTCCCGCATCGTCCGGGGGGCGGTGCTCTCGGCGAAGCAGAACCGTTACGTCGAGGCGGCCCAGGCCATCGGCTGCCGCCACCCGCGGCTCATTCTCAGCCACATCCTGCCCAACGTGACGGCGCCGATCCTGATCATCGCGTCGATCTGGCTCGGCAACGCGATCCTCATCGAGGCCACGCTGTCCTTCCTCGGCGTCGGCACCCAGCCGCCCACGCCCTCGTGGGGCCTGATGCTGAGCAGCACCGGCCGGGCCTTCATGGAGCAGGCGCCGTGGCTGGCGATCTTCCCCGGCCTGGCCATCAGCCTGGCCGTGCTCGCCTTCAACCTGTTCGGCGACACGCTGCGTGACGCCTGGGATCCCAAGCTGCGCAGTCGGTAGTAGTGGGGGGCCCCGATATGGCCCCCCACACCCCCCCACGCTCCGCGCCCCGGCAAAGCCGTGGCGCTCCGCGAACGTGAAAGGGACAGCGGATGCTTTGAGCGTGGCTTGTCGCGGCTTGACAAGATCGGATGCCCCATCTGTAATGGCGCGCCAGAGACACCCGAGGAGGATGCTGATGCCGTCGTCTCGACCGCTCCGTGTGGCTTGCGTGTTGTTCATCGTCGCCGTCGTCGTGGGCGCATGGCTGGCGGTCGAGGCGCCCGCCCAGGGCAAGAAGCTGAAGATCGGCGTCGTCTTCGACTACACGGGTCCGCTGGCCGGCGGGGGCTCGGAGCTGCACGCGCTGGGCGCCAAGATCATGATCGAGCACTTCGCCAGGAAGGGCGGCGTCGAGGGCTACGCGATCGAGGCGATCTACGCCGACGCTCAGAGC
>Ga0111539_10001175_pt1 | contig 34728 bp, 32 predicted proteins | sample RhiMethybrSRZTD1_FD_79667 | JGI IMG/M metagenome (GOLD analysis project Ga0111539, IMG submission 79667) | Populus rhizosphere microbial communities from Tennessee, USA - Rhizosphere MetaG P. TD hybrid SRZTD1 (version 2) (version 2) | ecosystem: Host-associated > Plants > Roots > Rhizosphere >...
CCGGCGCTGGTGCGCCCGCGAAGCCGGAGGTGTTCGGTGAGAATCTCGACCGGCCCTACGGAATCGTCTTCCAGCCGCCTGCGGCTCCGCAGTACGTTTATGTCGCCGCAGCCAATCAGGTGGTTCGCTTCCCGTATCGTGACGGCGACATCAGAGCAAGGGCACCAGCCGAGGTGGTGGTCGGGAACATCCCGACGAAGCGGCACTGGACGCGGGATCTGGCGGTCTCCCGAGACGGCAGCCGACTCTTCGTGGCGATCGGGTCGGGATCGAATCTCGCCGGCGACATGCCCGGGTGGCCCGCCGATAAGATTCGGCAACATGAGCGAACGCACGGCCGTGGCGCCACCTGGGGCGAGGAGGAAAATCGCGCGGTTGTGCGCGTGTTCGATCCGGAGGGAAAGCGGATCAGCAACTATGCTACCGGGCTTCGCAACTGCTCGGGCCTGGCGATGCAGCCGCGCACCGACACGCTGTGGTGCGTCGTCAACGAACGTGACCACCTCGGCGAAGACGTCCCTCCCGACTACATGACGCGCGTCCAGTCAGGCGGGTTCTACGGCTGGCCCTGGTACTACATCGGCGCACACGAGGATCCGCGGCTGAAGGGAAAGCGGACCGATCTCAAGAAGCAGGTCATCGCGCCCGACGTCCTGATCCAGGCGCATTCGGCTGCGCTGAGCCTTGCCTTCTACGATCGTGATGCCTTCCCCAGCGAATACCGCGGCGACGCCTTCGTGGCGCTGCACGGCTCCTGGAATCGGCCCAAGCGGACGGGCTACAAGGTCATCCGGGTCCGCTTCAAGGATGGTCAGCCGACCGGCGAGTACGAAGACTTCCTGACCGGGTTCGTTCTCGATGGCGAGAGTGTCTGGGGCCGGCCAGCTGGAGTAGCGGTCACCCACGATGGCGCGCTGCTGGTAAGCGACGATGCCAACGGCACGGTCTTTCGGGTGACGCGCACCGCGCCTCGGTAATATGTGTTGAGAGCCTCGTCGCATAGACGCGACGACTCGAGCAGGTCCGCCAGAGAGCATCTCCGCCCTGCCGGTCAGCAAGACCTTCGGCGCATCGGCGCACATTCCCGGCGGTCGGCGACGAGGCGACTCGCGAGGACGAGCGACGCCGCCAGATAGATGGTGCCCATCGGGACCCACATGAGAAGCCCCGCAAGCTGCTGGTCCTCGAGCGCGCTCAACCCCCAGACCTGCGTACGGTCGCGATACCAGACATAGAGCGGCTGCGGCGCCATCGTGATGAGAGCGCCGAGCAGGCCGCCGTGCATCAGCGTGGCGAACGTCGCGCCGACGGCTGCACCGACGTGACGGCCTGACCAGGCGATCAGGACGGCCCGCCAGAAGAGTAGCGCCGTGCCGAAGAAGCAGCCATGTTCCAGCGCGTGCACGGCGTTGCGCGCGGCGGCCGCGTCGAAGACCGCCGGCGCATGCCAGACCCAGAGCGCGAGCCCGTGCAGCATGGCGGCCGGCAGCGGCCGCGACAACGCTTCCATCACTCCGGTGATGCGTCGCCACGTGCGCGATGACAGCAACCACCTCCACCTCCCGGGGAGCCCCCACGCGAATACGACGCCCGGTCGGCCGAGGAGTAGGAGCGGCGGCGCGACGGCGACGAGCAGCGCGTGTTGCGCCATGTGGGCCGACAGCAGTGTCCCGCCGAGCGCGTCGAGCGGCGAGACGAGGGTGACGGTCAGCACGGCCGCACCAATGGTGAAGGCCGCGGCGTCGGCGTACGTAACGCCGCGCCCACCGCCAGCGCGCTCCCACAGACGTCGCACCCCGTAGCCGTACAGCGTCAGCGCGACAAGTAAGGGCCCCCAGACGAGAGGATCGACGTTCCACGAGCGCCAGAGCGTGTCACGCGTCGCAACGTCGGGTCCATGGGCGATGGCTGGCCCGACTGGCCAGATCACGAAGCACACAGCCGCGGCTACGCGCACACCGGCACCAACAGGAGTGGAAAGAGTTGCCAGGCGATAGCAACCGTTGCGATGGCATCGCCGCCCATCGCGACTGCGGTCCGGAAGGCCGGCTGCGTGCGATGTTCACGATAGCGACTAAGCGCATGCAACACGACCACTGCAACAGCGACCAGCGTCACGATCGCGAGCGAACTCACGAACACGGTCCGGCTGCCCGCGCTCGCGGCGCCGAGACCGAGCACACAGGCGAGTGCCGTCCCGATATAGACGACCAGAAAGTGCACCGCCCACACAAAAAATCCGAACGCGAGGTCCAGCAGTGGCCTCACTGTCCCCGCGCTGGGGGGTGCAGCGTTGCCGGCGTCGAGGCTAGGAGACGACATGGGGAAAGCCGGCCACCAGCACGAGCGTGAGCACGGTGGCGGCCGCCGTCAGGCGCCACCACAGCAGGCAGATGTGAAGGGTCAAGGATCGCCACGAGTCGATCATGCCGAGGGCGAGTCGTGCGAGGCACCAGAGCGCCATGCCCGCGCCGGCGGCGACATGGAACGCCATGTATCCGAGAAGCGTCCATACGGCGGCGCCATAGCCATGCCTGGTCGGATCGATCCCGAGGCTCTTCAGCCACATCCAGCCGATGGCCAGCGCGAGGACGGCAAGGATCGCGACCCCGATGAGACAGAGGCCCGTGGCGGACCGCCGATCCCGCCGGTTGAATCGACGCGCCGCCTCGAAGAGGACGTAGGCACCGGCGACGGCCGCCGCGATCACGCCCGGCGCGAAGAAGCCCGGCAGCCGCGACCCGTCTGGCGGCCATACAACGGGGCGCGCGGTCCAGAGGAAGAGATAGGCGAACGCGAAGCACGCCACGACGACGGCGTCCGAGATGAGGAGCACCACCATTCCCCAGGAGCCGACGCTTTCGCTGCCGTTGCGGTAGAGCGGCAGCGCAAGACCGCGCCCAGCGTCCGCCGGCGCGCGCGGGAGCGCGCGGTCCATCGACCACAGCCAGTAGAGGAACGCGCCGACCGCCACGAGCGCGGCGATCAGGGCGGTAGTGGCAAAGCCGATCGTTCCCGCCGCGAGGGCGACGGCGGTCGCCGCGGACGCCACGAACGCGGTCCACCCAGGGCCGGGCAGGCGAATGATCTGTTCGGGCGCGGTGCTGATGGCGGAGGTGACGAGCGCCTCGCGTTCCCCCGTCGGTGCGTCCGGAAGATAGCCGCGCCCCGCCAACTCGTCCTCCCTGAGCCCGGGCTGCTCCCAGAGGGGGTAGAGAGACGTGACGGGCATGAGGCTGCGGAACCCGTGGCCCGAAAGGCTGGCCAACCATTCCAGCGACGGGGCGTTCCACGGGTTTTGGCCGGCGGATCGTGGCGACCGGAGCGCCCGCACGATGTCGAGCAGCACGAGCAGCACGCCCGCGCCGAGCACGAACGAGAACACTGAGGCGTTCAGGTTCAGCCAGTCGACGCCGAGATCCCCGGAGTACGTATACACGCGCCTCGGCATGCCGCGCAGCCCGGTGAGGTGCATGGGAAGGAAGGCGGCGTTGAAGCCGACGAACATGAGCCAGAACGCCCACCGCCCGAACCGCTCGGAGAGCATCCGCCCGGTCGCCGCCGGCATCCAGTAGTAGAGCGCCGCGAAGACCGGAAAGACCATGCCTCCAATGAGGACGTAGTGAAAGTGCGCGACGACGAAGTAGGTGTCGTGCACCTGCCAGTCGTAGGACACGGCCGCCACCATCACGCCGGTGAGCCCGCCGATCGTGAAGATGAACAGAAACCCCAAGACGAACAGCATTGGCACGCGCAGCACGGGCTTGCCGTCCCAGAGCGTCGCGAGCCAGCCAAAGACCTGGATGCCCATGGGGATCGCGATGGCAGAGCTCGCGGCCGAGAAGAAAGCGAGCGACAGCAGCGGCAGGCCGGTCGTGAACATGTGGTGGACCCACAGGCCGAAGCTCAGGAAACCGACAGCGATGGCGGCAAGGACGATCCACGTGTAGCCCACGAGCCGCGCGCGCGCAAACGTCGGCAGCAGCATCGAGACCATGCCAGCCGCCGGCAGGAAGATGATGTAGACCTCCGGATGACCGAACAGCCAGAACAGGTGCTGCCAGAGCAGCGGGTCCCCGCCCCTGGTGGCGTCGTAGAAGGGCATCCCCAGCAGGCGCTCCAGCTCGAGCAGGATGTCGGCCGCGATCACGGCCGGCATGCCGATCATGATCATGCCGGCGCTGACGAGCATGTACCAGGCGAAGATCGGCATCTTTCCGAGCGTCATGCCCGGCGCGCGCGTCCTCAGGATGCCGACGATCAGCTCCACGGCGGCGGCGACGGCGGAGATCTCCACGAAGCCCAAACCGAGCACCCAGACGTCCGTGTTGAGCCCCGGCGAATACTTCGGTCCGGTGAGCGGGGGGTACATGAACCAGCCGCCGTCGGGCGAGATGCCGAAGAAGAGGCTCGCGAACACGAGCGCGCCGCCGAAGGCATAGCACCAGTAGCCCAGCGCCGAGAGTCGGGGAAACGGCATGTCGCGCGTGCCGAGCATGCTCGGCAGCACCAGGACGGCGATGGCCTCCACGATCGGCACCGCGAACAGGAACATCATGACCGTCCCGTGCATCGTGAAGAACTGATTGTAGGTGCGCGGATCGAGAAAAGCGTTGCCCGGCGCGGCGAGCTGGATGCGCATGAGCAGCGCCAGCACGCCGGCGCCGAGGAAGAACAGAAAGCCCGTGGCCACGTAGAGCAGGCCGATGTGGCTGTTATTGATCTCGATGAAGAATCCGAATCGGCGGGGCATGGCCCATGCCGCCGTGATTCGCTCGAGGCCGTCCGGTCCAGTTGACTGTGGGTAGAGCGGGACCTCGGCGGTCGTCGCCGGTGTGGTGAGCGACGGTGTTCTACCGACGCCCGATGGATCCGTCACTTGAGCGAGTCCAGATAGGCGGCGAGCGCGCGCAGCTGCGGGCCTTCGAGCTGATCGTACGAGGGCATCCCGTTGCCGGGCTTGAGGTGCTGCGCGCTCGCGATCCAGGCGGCAATGTTCCCCACACCGCCCGGAAGCGTTCCGGCTCCAATGGATCGCCGCGTTCCGATCAGGGTGAGGTCAGGCCCTAGCTGCCCCTCGGTCAGGCCGCGCACGGAGTGGCATGCGCCGCAGCCTATACTGACGAACAGCTCCCGCCCCTGGCGGAGGAGCGCCGGCTCGGGCTCGCGAACCGGCCGCGCCAGCGCCTCGAGCCACGCGTCAAAGTCTGTACGCGGCAGCGCGATCACGTCGAAGGCCATGAGCGAGTGCTGCAAGCCGCAATACTCTGCGCATTGGCCGCGAAAGACCCCGGTCCGGTCGGCCTGAATGACCATGCGATTGACGCGTCCCGGGATCAGGTCGGTCTTGCCGGCGAGCTTCGGGACCCAGAAGCTGTGGATGACGTCGTTTGCGCGGAGCAACAGCTCGACGGGCTCGCCGACGGGCAGCCGAAGCTCGTTGGCCGACGCGACCGCCGCGCTTCCGTTCCCCCGGCGGTACGACATCTCCCACCAGTAGAGCGACGCGGTGACGTCGACGGAAAGCCGGTCCGCCGCCGTCGAGGAACGCGTCCCCTGGCCGACGGTCATCGCGTAGGGAACGAGCGCCGTGAGAGTCAGCAACGGAAGTGCGACGCCGCCTCCCCAGAGAAAGAGGCGGCGATTCACAGGGCGCTCACGTCGACGCAGGAAGGGCACGAGCATGAGGACCGTCACCAGCGCCGTGACCAGGGCCGCCCCGATATACATGATGGTCCCGAGCCGGTGGATCGCGGCGGCGGAGGGACCGGCAGGATCGAGGACCGATTGCGGCCCGGCGCATCCTGCAAGCAGCACGACCGGCCAGAGACCGGGGGCGCGCCGAGGATCACGGCGCACCGGCGTGCTCCAGCGTATAAAGGAAGGCCGCGATGTGCCGCGCTTCCTCCAAAGTGAGACCGACGTCCGGCATGCCGGTCCGCGGCGCGAGCGCCGCCGGGTTCTGAAGGAAGGCCACGAGCACGCCGATGTTGTTCGGCAGCTGCCCCGCGATAAAGGCTCGCCGGGCGAAACCGCCGAGCGGTGGGCCGACCACGCCCCTTGCCGTCCGGATGCCAGGAATCGCGTGGCAGGCGGTGCAGCCGTGCACGCCGCTGGCGATGATCGCTCGCCCGCGCGCCGGGTCACCGGGGCCGAGCGGCACGTTATGCAGGACGACGCTGCCGGGGCTGCTGCTCGCCGGCGCGCTCCTGGAGGCGTCCGTCGCGCCCGTTCCGTGAGTGCCGCCGGTCATCGGCGCGCCTTGCTCCACGCCGACACCCTTCGCGCGAGTCTCGGTGACGGGCCCGCTCGCCGATGGGGTTCCGCCCATCGACCTTTTCTGGAGCATCGGCTGAACCACGTGGAGCGGCCACGGCTTGGGTGGAGGAAGGCTTGCGTAGTACTGCGCGACGGCGGCGATATCGTCAGGCGTCATCGCTTTCGCAACCGTCGCCATCTGCTGGCCGGCGTCGTTGCGTCGCGTTCCCTCCCGCCAGGCATTCGTCGCGGCGGTGATGTAGCTCGCGTCGAGGCCGGCCAGATACGGAGATGCCGGCGGCTCGCCGATGCCGCCGGGGCCGTGACACGTGTTGCACGCTTGCACGCGACGCTCAGCGTTGCCTATCGTCGCCAGCACCCGTCCTCGCTCGGGTGGCGGCGCAGAGCCGGCGCTCCTGGCCGCGGGCGCGTTCAGCTGCGCGTAGTGCGCGGCGAGCGCGCCGCGATCTTCCGGCGCCAGGAGCTTCGCCATGGCCTCCATCGCGAGATGACGCCGGCTGCCGTCGGCGTAACTGTCGAGCTGCCGCGCAAGGTAATACTGCGGCTGCCCGGCAATGCGCGGAGTGCCGGTGTCCGGATTGCCTTCGCCCTGCGCGCCGTGACAGGCGACACAGTGCTGAGCCGCCGGAGGTTGCTGCCGGGGCACCTGGCCGGACGGAATGACGAATTGTGCGTGCGCGGCGTGCAGCAGCGCCGACACGAGCACGAAGATGACGCCGGCGACCGCCGCCGCCTTCACCGGCTCATCAGCGGGCCGGGCGACTTGAGATACTTCCTCACGATCGCGTCGGCGGCCCAGAACGCGAGCGCTCCCAGCGTGGCGGTGGGGTTGTAGGAGGCATTTTGGGGAAAGTTCGACGCGCCGATCACGAACACATTGGCCACGTCCCAGCTCTGCAGATAGCGGTTCACCACGCTCGTCGACGGGTCGGTCCCCATGATGGTGCCGCCCGTGTTGTGCGTCGTCTGGTATTCCGTGATGTCGTACGGCCGCTTGCGCGGCGCGCCCACGACCTGCCGGCCGCCCATGGCCCGGCCAATCTCGATCGCTTTCTGCGTGACGTACGCCGACATCCGGATGTCGTTTTCCGGGAAGTCGAACGTCATCCGCAGCAGCGGCAGGCCCCAGGCGTCCTTATATATGGGATCGAGATCGAGGTAGTTCTGGCGCGTCGCCACCGAGCTGCCGTGAACGTTGATCGTCGACGTGTGGTTGTAATGCCGCACCACCGCCTGCTTCCATGCCGACCCCCATGACGGCGTGCCGGGCGGGACCGGATGGAACCCGATCGGGCGCCCGTTCGTCATGATCTCCCCGATGTAGGCGCCCCCGATGAAGCCGAGCGGCGCGTGATCGAAATTGTCGCCGGCGAAGTCCGCGATCACCGTGCCGTTCGCGCCAGAGCGCATGAAGGGATTGATGTTGACGCTCTCGTCGTAGAAGACCTGCGGGTAGCTCATGGTCTGGTACGCGTAGTTGCGACCCACGACGCCCCTGCCGGTGGCAGGGTCGTACGGACGGCCAATCCGCGACAGCAGCAGCAGGCGCGCGTTGTTGGTCGCATAGGCGCCGACGATGACCAGCCGCGCGCGCTGCTCGACCTCCTGCCCGCTCGCATCGACGTACGTGATCCCGGTCGCGGTCGTCCGGCTGCTGTCGAGGTTGACGCGCAGGACCTGGCAGCCCGTGCGCAGCTCGAAGTTCGGGTCCTTCAGCAGCACGGGGAGCAGCACGGTCTGTGGCGTCGATTTCGCGTAGTGCTCGCATGCGAAGCGCTCGCAGTACCCGCAGAACGTACAGGTGTTGAGCCGAAGCCCTTCGGGATTCGTGTACGGCTGGCTCAGGTTGCACGAGGGCTGGGGGTACGCGTGGTAGCCGAGGCCTTCGGCCGCCTTGCGGAAGATCGCCGAGCCGTACGGCTCTTTCTGCGGCGGGGTTGGATACTCGCGCGAACGCGGATCTTCGAAGATGTTGCCGCCGGCGATCTTCTTGCCTTTGAGATTGCCCGCCTTGCCGCTGGTCCCGAGCAGGTGCTCGAAGCGATCGAAATGCGGCTCGAGCTCCGCGGCGGTCACGCCCCAGTCCTGGATGGTCACGTCGGCCGGAATGAATTTCCTGCCGTAGCGCTCGATCGTGCGGCTGTGCTGCTGGAAATCGTCGGCCTGGAATCGAAACGTCTGGCCGTTCCAGTGAACGATCGAGCCGCCGAGTCCGGTGCCCGGCAGAAAGCTTGCCCAGCGACGCATCGGCAAGGCCGTCTCGCTGACCGTATGCCGGAACGTGTATGTCTCCTTGGTGTTGTCCTGCATCAGCGCTTTGCGGACCGCATAGCGCAGCTCGTCGTGCATCTGCGGCGCCTGGAAGTCAGGAACCGTGTGGCGGGCCGCTCCCCGTTCCAGGCCGACAACCTTCAGGCCGGCCCGCGTCAGCTCCCTGCCGAGCAGCGTGCCGACGAGCCCGACCCCTATGAGGACCGCGTCGACTTCGGCGAGACGAGTGGCCATGCCTACTGGCTCTTGGGAGCAGTCCGAGGCGCGTTCACTGGATGCACGTGCACCGTGCCGATCGCATCCTGGGCGAGGCTCATGGGCGGACGCGTGAATGCGATACCGTGCTGATCGACGAAATCGTAGAAGTTGGCGTATGCCCCCGGGAAGCCGATCAGCTTCCAGCCGACCATGTCTTTGTTGCCACCATAGACCGGGTCGGAAAAGAACCCTTCGATAGTGATCTCCAGTAGCGACTCGAAGAAAATGTTGGACGGTACCCCGCCGAGATCCCGGGTTTCTCGTTCGAGCGCTCTGAGATACGCGTCCTGATCTTCGGCCTTGAGCTTGGCGAAGCTACCGCGATTCGCCTTGCGCAGGTCCTCGACGATCGCCCGGAGCGCATTTCGAAACAGCTCCGCCGGCGTGAACGGCAGCTGATACCCCTGCTCGGGCTTGCCGGGTTGCCACGGCCCACTGCGGTACAGGTCATCACCGGCCCCCCACGCACCCGCGAGCTGTCGGTCGATGAATGTCGGAACGCCGGCTTCGAGGGCACCCGGTCCGGTCTCGTCCACGGGAATCAGACGTGCGACAGCCGCTTCGATGAAGGCCGCTTCGTCGGCGTTCAAGAACGTGTACGGCGAGCGCTTGCTCTGGACCTCCTGCGGCGGGCGTTCGCACCCCGGGGCAATGGCCGCGGCGGCCGCGGCGGCGCCGGCGCCTTTGAAGAAAGAGCGTCGCGAAAGTCGCTCCAACTTGGCCTCCTCAGGTGTTTGCCTAAGCCCGCGGGTCGCGAGCATCGGAATCGATGAGCCAGTCGCCGTTTACCGATCGTGGCGGGATAAACACATTCGGGTCGTACCGCATGGTGAGCACCTCCCCTGAAAGTGGGGTGGCGATCGTGATCCAGGAGACTGTCCTAACCGTTAGGGTATCTCGCGCCTCAAGACTCAGCGCAGCATGCCGGCGCGGGCGTCGCCGGCGCCGGGCGCGGCCCTGTATGGCGCTGGATCGCGACTGAACGCGTTTGTGTTCTAGACTCGAATATCGCGCCAACATAACTGGCTCGAGTGACTTTCGCGAGGAGATTCACGCCACCATGCGGCGCCAGACGAAGATCGTGTGTACGATCGGTCCCGCCACGTCGGCTGAAGCCGACCTGCAGGCGCTCATCGAAGCCGGGATGAACGTGGCCCGGCTCAACTTCGCTCACGGCGACCACGCCCAGCACGGCGTGATCCTCGCCAGGATCCGCGCCCTCGCTGAACGGCTTGATGTCCCCATCGCCGTGCTCCAGGATCTTGCCGGGCCCAAGGTCCGCATAGGCACCGTCATCGATGGGAGCATCACGCTCCAGGCCGGTGACCGTCTCGTTCTCACGACGATTCCGGTCGAAGGCTCCGCCAGCCGGGTGTCGGTGTCATACGCGAACCTGCCGTACGAGGTGGAAGCCGGTGACGGGCTTCTCCTCGCCGACGGAACTATCCAGCTCCGCGTCGAGAGTATGACGGAGACCGATATCCACTGCCGTGTGGTCGTCGGGGGCCGTCTTAGTAGCCGCAAGGGCATCAACGTCCCATCCGGTCTCTCCGGTCTGCCTGTCCTCAGCGAGAAGGATCTGCACGACCTCCGCTTCGGACTGGAGCAGAGAGTCGATTATGTCGGCCTGTCGTTCGTCCGCTCCGTCGAGGACGTACACGCTGCCCGGGCGCACATCGCGGCCTTCGGCGGCCAGGTGCCGGTGATCGCGAAGATCGAGACGCAGGCGGCGCTGGACAACTTCGACGCGATTGCCGACGCCGCCGACGGCATCATGATCGCTCGCGGCGATCTCAGCCTCGAGACACCGTTCGCCCGGGTCCCAGTCGTCCAGAAGCAGCTCATCGCGAAGGCGAACGGGCGGGCCAAGCCGGTCATCACGGCGACCCAGATGCTCTACTCGATGGTGTCGTCCCCTCAGCCAACCCGCGCCGAGGTCGCCGACGTCGCCAACGCGATCCTCGACGGGAGCGATGCGGTGATGCTCTCCGAGGAGACAGCGGTCGGCGAGCATTCGGCGCGCGCCGTCGAGGTCATGGCCGCCATCGCCAGGGAGACGGAGCGTGGCGCGCTCCCGGACGCGTCGTCCTCCAGTACGATGAAGCCGCTGACCGAGGAGGAAGCGGTCGTTCAGGCCGCGTGTCAGCTCGCCAGCCGGGTGCGCAGCGACGTCATCGTGACGATCACGGCGACGGGTGAGTCTGCCCGCTTCGCCGCCAAGTGTCGTACGCGAGAGCCTATCCTCGCACTCACCAGCGATCGGGCGACCTATCGACGGCTGGCCCTCGTTCGTGGCGTCGTGCCGCTTATCCTTCCGGCGCCACTCCTGGATGCCGCCGAGCCCCTCGAGACCGTTCGCAGAGTGGTCCACGAGCGCGGATGGCAGGGCAAGCGCGCCGTGCTCGTGACGGCTGATCGGATATGGAGAGCGACGCTGTAGAACGGCGGATCGAGGCCGACTTGTGCGCCCTTCAACGTTTTGAGTTCTGCGACTGAGCTACTCCGAGACAATCCCGAGGCGACCCCAATCCTCTTGCGAGCCGCCGAACCCGACCACGCTGCAAGGCGTTGATCCGACTGACGCTCAAGTTGCAGTCGTCCGCGAGGCGGAGGGGTATCGGGAAGGCGTGACTGCCAGCTTGCGCGACAAGGGCCTATCCCGGCGTGGTCACTGCAGTGTGGTACAGCCAGCCGGCCCAAGCGGAGCGTGGAGGCCGCGCGCGCACGTGGAGTCGATTTGATCGTCATGAGCACTCACGGCGGTAGCGGTCTCCGCCGGCGTGGACCTCGAGACAGCGCGCGAGCGCGAGTACCTCAGGTACTAGGGCATCCTCCCGTACGTCCTGAGGAGACTCCTGGCGCGGACGGGAGCGTCACATCGGTAGCACGCCCGCCGACCGGGGAGACCGAACTACTCGTGAGAATCGTCGGCTTCTAGGACGAGACATCTCAGCGTGTCCCTGCGGCTGACGATGCCAACGACCCTCGGCCGGCCGCGTCGGCCCTCCACAACCGGCAGACTGCGATGTCGGTACTGGACCAGCAACTTCACGGCCGCCTCCACGAAGTCATCCGGCTGGACCGTGACGACACCGCGCCGCATGACGTCCTCGGCGTGCCGTGCCCAGAGTGCCCGAAGGTCTGGGTAGTAGAAAGCCCCCGAAGGTCGAAACAACCGGAGAATGTCCAGCGTGGAGACGATTCCGCGGAGGAGACCATGCTCGTCCACGACGGGGAAAGCGTTGAAGTCATGTTCGTCGAAGAGCGACTTGAGCTTCCGGACTTCGGTCTTGGGGCCGACCGTGACGGGAGAACGGGTCATGATCTCGCGGATCCGGTGGCGCTTGATTCGTCTCGACATACGCCAGATCTCCTTTCCAGCGTCGCCCAGGTTGCTCGTTGAACCTGCCGAGTCTGCACGCTCGTCCATATGCGACTTCCCAGCCTCGGTTGCAGATCCCGTTGGTCTACCCTGGCGCCGCCACAACCGCCGGTTTAGCCTGCCAGGACATCTGAATCAGACTATGGTCAACGCCGCACCAGCCGAGATCACGAAGACTCGCATGTACAGCCGCTTGACTCACGCGCCGGGGAGGGCCAGGGTATCGCTGTAAGATCATGCCGGTCGCTTCCCGTGAGCCACTACAGCCGAGGCGGAGGTGTTCATGGAAGGTCGTGACATCTGGGTGACCGACTTCGACTGGGAGCGGCTCCGGAAGCTGCTCGAGGGCACGCGCTTGTGGAGCTCCCGCGACCGGGAGCACCTGGAGCGACTCGGCGAAGAGCTGGGTCGCGCACATGTGGTGCCGACCGCAGACATCCCTCCGGAGGTCGTGACGATGAATACCCGGTTGCGCCTCCGGGATCTCGACTCCGGCAAGGACGTGGTCTTCACGCTGGTCTTCCCGTCGGATGCCGATACGGAGCAGGGCAAGGTTTCCGTCCTCGCGCCGCTCGGCACGGCTGTGCTGGGATTTCGCCGCGGCGACACGTTCGAGTGGAACATGCCCGGGCGCGTCAGGCGGCTGCAGGTGGAAGAGGTCCTCTATCAACCCGAGGCGGCCGGGGATCACCATCTCTGACTGCGCCGCTCCGTCGCGAAGTTCGTTCCGGCTTCGCGTAGCCACTTGCTGACATCGTTGGGATGCGTCGCCTTGACTTTGATGGCAGCGACGCGTGCGCCGATGTAAGCCGCGGGCGCATGGGCCGGTAGGAGACGCCGATGCAGCCCGATGGCCGCGCGAAGAGGTGGAGAAGCTAGGCGTAAATCCCATTCTATGACCACTCACGCGCGTACCGGCTTGGGAGACCTGCTCGTCGGCTCCGGCGCAGAGACGGTGCTGCCACAGGCCGACGTCGCCCTCTTGTTGCTTCATGACACGGAGGCGCGCTTGGCGCCTCCCGCGGTCGCGCCGGCAACGCGATGAAGAGGATTCTCCATCCGTCGGATTTCTCAGCGGCATCGCGGCCAGCCTTCAAGAAAGCGATCGAGATGGCGCAGAGGAATCGCGCCACGCTCGAACTCTTCCACGCGATGAGGCCCGCAGTCTCGACCCGCTCGACCGTGTCACCGAAAACGTACGACGCGCGGGTGGCCTTCGCGACCGCGCTGGCCCGCAAGGAGATGGATGGGCTCGTGCGGAAGGCACGGGCAGCGGGCGTGAAGGCGACGTCGACGATTGTCGAAGGTTGGCCGGCCGACCGGATCGTTCGGGCTGCGCGCGCCAGCAACGCGGATCTCATCGTCATGGGAACACGCGGCCGCACAGGGTTCTCGCGACTCGTGCTGGGAAGCGTCGCTTCCCGCGTGATCTCGACGTCGCCCTGTCCCGTGCTCACTGTGCGTAGCAAGTAAAGGCTGTGCCGTTCCCGTGCCCGAGCATCCAGCCAAGGGTAGCGTCGCGACACGTCGTTGCCCCATGCGGCTGAGCACAGGGCTCCCGACGGATGTTGGGGACCTTCCTCAGGCATTCACCCATGTTGGGGCTCATCAACACTGCGCGGAACCTGACTCGCCATGGGTGGCCCGGGGGAGCACCGCCAAGAAGCGTAGCGTCGACAGCCACGCCTAGGCCGGCTGCCGAGGCCACCATCGGCCGCCGGGTCAGCAGGTGCCGGCACGTTCGAGCAGGTTCACCATCTCGCTATAGCCGCCACGTGCGACCTTCACGGTGTGGTTCAGGAGCCGAAAGACGCCTTCACCTGCGCGAGATGGAGAATCCCGTTCGTCGTCACGAGTCCGGCACGACGGCCCCGCTCCAGGACGACGAGACGCCCCACGTTCGCCGACAGCATGCGGGTTAACGCTTGGAACACCGGCAGCTCCGGCGCGACCACGAGGTCCGCAGTCAGAGGGCTCATGATCCGCTCGACAGACGTCCGTGACCGATCCTCGGGCTGAATCTTTTGGAGGTCGTGCAGCGTCACGATGCCGACCACCTCTCCGTCGTGCTCGACGGGATAGCCGCCGTAGGTGTAGCGAGCGAAATAGTCCTCGATCAGTACCGTGACGCGCTCGTGCGCCTTGACGGTCTTCGGGTCGGAGGTCATGGCGTCGCGGACGCGGAGTCCGGTCAAGACCTGGCGCAGCGAGGCCTGCGAGGCAGCGCTCGCACCGGCTTGCCTGATGAACCAGCCGATCATGGCAAGCCAGAGCCCCCCGAAGCGACCGGCGAAGAGCTGGATCAAACCGAGTGCGATGAGCACGAGCGCGAGCAGCGACGAGACCCGCGCGGCCTTGTGCGTCGCCGCCACCAGGTCGCGCGTGAAATACCAGAGCGCAGCTCGGAGCATCCGGCCACCATCCAGTGGAAATGCGGGGAGCAGATTGAATATAGCCAGGAGAAGGTTCACGCCTGCGAGATAGAGCAGCATGACGCTCGCGCCCGTGGGCGTCTGGCCTTCATGGGCGATGACGCCGATGGCGCCGAAGATGGCGGCGAGCACCAGGCTGATCGCAGGGCCGATCGCCGCGATCTCGAACTCCTGGCGCGGGGTGCGAGGTTCGTCGCGCATCTCCGAGACGCCGCCGAAGACAAAGAGCGTGATGCTGGCGATGCCGACGCCGTGCCGGCGCGCGACGAGCGAGTGCCCGAGCTCATGCAGGATCACCGAGGCGAAGAACATCGCCGCCGCGATGATCGCCTTCGTCCAGTACGACCAGACGGGTAAATCGGGGAGCTGGGCGGGGAAGTAGCCGGCCGCGAGGCTCCAGCTGACGAGCCCGAACACGATCAGCCAGGACACGTGAATCCGTAGCGGGATGCCGAACAGGCGACCGATCTGCCAGGCGTCACGCATCGTTCCCTCCCAGTGACTGGCGCGTGCAGCCGAGGTCCCGCCCTCTACGGCGCAAGCGCGCGGGTTAAAACGGCACCCTCATCGCATCCTCCGTCGCCGCGGGACAGAGACGGGTTAGTTCATGTGTGAAGAACCTCGTCCGTTGTCGTCTCGGCGGGCTCAGAGGGTCGACTCGGTGTCCTCGGAGGGCGCCCCCTTGTCCAGCCAAGCCTGGAACGCCGGAAGCACCTGCCCGAGCCGCCAGTCGGCGAAGATCTCGAGCGCCATTGCGCGCACGGCGCCGACGGACGGACCGCCGGCCGCGGCCAGACAGCGCGCGAGGAGCCAGTCTTCGAACTCCTCCGGCTCAGGATCCTCGGCGATGGTCGCCTCGAGTAGTCCGCGCTTGATCCCGAGCCCGATCGCATCGGGCGTGGTGTCTCGCTTCCGGCGGCGCCGGCGCCCATCCGATGCCTCGAGGGCGTCGAGCAACTCCCGGCAAAAGTGCGCCGGGCGGATGCGTTGCTCCGCCTCTAAACTCATGCTCGGTGCGCCTGAGCGGGCGCGTGTCGGCGCAGCGCGATATTAGCGAGCGCGACGCCGGCCGCCACGGCGATCGCGATCCATGCTGTCGCTGGATTTGGGTGTGCGGCGAAGCCAACGAGACCGTCGAGTGAATATGCGCCGGGGCCCGCGAAGGCCAGAACCAGTGCCGCGGTCAGATACATCAACGGGAGCTCGATCCCGTTGGAGGACGTGAAGAACCCATGCGTCCAATGCACGCTGACCATCGCCACCAGCATTACCAGAATGATCAGGGCGGGGCCGACGGGTCCGAAGAGACCTACCGCTGTCAGCACACCGCCGCCAAGCTCGCCGAGGCCAGCTGCGAGCGCGAAGAGCACACCAGGTCGGAAGCCGAGACCATCGAAGTACGCGCCAGTTCCCTTGAGGCCGTGGCCGCCAAACCACCCGAAGAGCTTCTGCACCGCGTGGGCGCTCAGCGCCAGCCCGAGGATGAGTCGTGCGATCAGCAGGCCTGCATCCATTGAAATCCTCCGCGCTGGCCGCCTCGTGCGACCGGCGCTTGAGCTCGAGCCTCGAGGGCCTCCGGAGCAAGCAACTCCGAGCAAACGTGCGCGGGATGGGCGTTCATCAGCGCGAGCGGAGAACGCCGAAGACGCCTCGGCTGATGCGACGCCTCGGCACGACCGTGGCCCGAAGCCGATAGCCAGGCTCGGAGGGTCGGCTGAACCCATGCGCGAGGGCGGCGAGGTCGAGGTCGACCGTCTCCAGATCAGCGATCGGAACGTCGCCCGCGGGTGTCGGAGTGAGCACGGTGAGGGTCTTGACGTAACCTTTGCAGGCGAAGCACACATCGAGTTTGCGCGTGAGCCCGGTCGCCTCCGACACCAGGGCACCGAGTCGATTATGGTCATCCGTGCCGCAGAACGGACAGCGCAGCCACGCGGCGCCCCAATCGCCTCCACAACGTCCGCAGCGAAGCCGGCGGCTCCCTTCGAGGCCGCGCGCTTCTGCCAACGCAGGCCACGCCCCGCACACTGGGCAGTAGCCTCGATCCCAGGCGCTGGGTACGCAAACCTGCCAGCTGCGTGCGCATGACTGCAATATCGGCAGTACGAGCAGAGGCGCCACCGCGTGGAGCGCCGCGGGCTCCGCGCCGGCGGCGGCTGCGAGTACGGCGAGTCGGGGATAGTCGCAGCGTACCGCGGCCTCAAGGAGATCAGTCACCTCCGTCTTCTCCGCAATCACGCTGAGGTTTCCTGCGGGACTGTCCGTCGCCGCGCTCATGAGCCGCGCCACGAAGTCGCTGCTCGCGCGGCGGTCGACGGTCAGGAGGGCCTCGCCCAGGAGTGGTGTCCCATCACCCTTTGCGCATGGCACGTCAGGAACGGCTCTGCGCCACACCGGATCGAGAAGCGCGCCGACCGCCACGTCGAGCAACGCGAGCCAGGTGCACCATTCTGGATTCGCCGATCGCAGCGCTGCGAGTCTCGACGCTGCGGCAGACGCAGATGTCACTTCGTCCATGGCGAGGCAGCCCCGTCGCGCACGGCGGGGAGGACATTCGGCGTGGCGTAGTAGGGGCGAGAGCCGGCGTGCATCTCCACGGGCTCGGCGGTGTTGCCGACGTCGGCGCCGGGGCCGCCGGCCCGTGTCCGCGTCGCCTCGGGACTCGTGCAGGCCGCCATGAAACCCGCGAGGAGGACGCTGATCACGACCATAGGCATGTCACGCGCCCTCCGACGACAGGACGATCACCACGCGAAGGAGGAAACCGCCGACGAGGACCAGCACGGCTGCGATGGGCGCGCTCGCGGTACCGAAAGCGCGCGGGCGCCAGTGCACCAGGAGTGGAAGGACGATGCCAAGGCCGACGACGCCGAAGAGTAGCAGCGCGCCCCACAGCCCCAGCCAGAGCCGCGCGATCTCACCCAACGAGAACACGAGCGCGATCAGCGCGACCAGCTCGAAGACCAGCAGCCAGCTATCGAAGCGCTCGAGTGCCCGGAGCCCAGTCAGCGTGGTCCGCCGTCGCCAGCCAAGGAGGATGAGAAGGGCGGCGGCCGTGGACGCGCCCGAGATCAGGAACGTGAGCCCCAGCAGCGTGGTGTCCGCCCAGATGGGCCGGTTGGTGACGGACAGTAGGACGCCGGTGTAGCCGGCGAGGAACACGGCGAAGAGGCCGCCCAATACGGTGATGACGACGCCGAGGATTCCAGGGCCGCGAAAGACACGCAGCGCCGGCCATCGGGACGCGTCACCCTCGCCGAAGGCCCCGAGGAACGACAGGAACGAGAAAGCACCGAACAACAGAACCCCCCAGGAGCCGAACGACATCGGCGAGTAGGCCTTGAACATCGGGCGGAACGTGTTGACCTGGATCAGCATGTGCCAGAACCGCTCCGGCCGGCTGAGATCGACGATGAGAAGCAGTCCGCACACGATAACGAGCGGGAACGCGATCAGGTAGCCGAGTCGGGCGAGCGGCCGGTCGGTGGGCCGGCCAAAGAGATCCATGAGCGCCGCGAGAAAGTAGGCGCCGCCGGCGATACCGCCGAGGAAGAAGTAGAAGACGATGAGCCAGCCCCAGTGGGGCGCCTCGGTGAAGAGCGTGCTAGGCATCGCGATCTCCACGATTACGGAAACTGATGAGGCCCAACACCCCGATGCCTATCGCCCCGAGCGTCGCCCACAACGAGCTCGATGTGAGGTTACGCGAGGGCATCTTGGGATCCGGCGGCAGACCGTAGATCTCGGGCCGGTCTACGAGCAAGAAGAATGCGTTCAGTCCGCCGAGCATCTTGTCGTCCGCGCCATACAGGTATGCGCGCTTCTCGCCCTGGCCTTGGAGCCGCTGAACCCGTGCCGCTGCGCGCTTTTTGAGCTCGGCGATGGTGCCGAACTGGATCGACTCGGTGGGACACGCCTTCGCGCACGCCGGCACCAGCCCCGCCTGCATGCGGTCGTAGCAGAGGGTGCACTTCTGGGCGGTTCCTGACGCGGGGTTGATGCCGATGACGCCAAAGGGACAGGCGCCGATGCAGTCGCGGCAGCCGTTGCACACATCCGACTGGATGACGACGGTGTCGAACTCGGTCCGGAAGATCGCGCCGGTGGGGCAGACCTCGAGGCACCCCGCCTGGACACAGTGCTTGCACACGTCGCTCATCAGCAACCAGCGGCCCTCGGAGCGATCCGGAGTGAACTGCTCCACGAACTTCACGTGCCGCCAGTGCAGACCGTCCAGCCGCCGGGTGTTGTCGTAGCTGTCTCCCGAGAGCGAGTTCAGGCCGCCCTTAGCGGCCGGAAGCTGGTTCCACTGCTTGCACGCCACCTCGCATGCCTTGCAGCCGATGCACACCGTGGTGTCGGTGAAGAATCCCATTGGCTCGGCCATCACGCCTTCTCCACGTTGCACACGAAGGCCTTTCCTTCGTGGATCGACACGTTGGGATCACCCACGAGCGCTGTGAGCTCGTTGCCGGCATCCCCGACGCTGAGCCCCATGTATCCCCAATGCCACGGGATTCCGACCTGGTGGACGACCCGGCCGTCGATCGTCAATGGCCGCATCCGGCGTGTGACGAGAGCTTTGACCCGCACGCTGCCACGAGGGCTGGTGACTCGCACCCAGTCGAGGTTGGTGATCCCCTTCTCACCCGCCAGCTCGGGCGAAAGCTCCACGAACGGCTCCGGCTGCAGCTCGGTGAGCCACGGGTTCCAGCGGCTCATCGCGCCGGCCAGGTAGTGCTCTGTGAGACGGTACGTCGTGATCGCATACGGAAACCTGGCGTCGCCGACCGCGGCCACGGCGTTATCGTCGCGCTTCCAATACTTGAGCACCGGGCTCCACTGCTGCTTGTGGAGCGGATTCTTCACCGGCGACTCGAGCGGCTCGTAGTGGGCCGGTAGCGGCCCATCCACGAGACCGGTGGGCACGTAGAGCCAGCCCTTGCCGTCATCCTTCATGATGAACGGGTCGGTCCCCGACTGGCTATCGAGCCCGACTCGGTCGGGGTTTGCCCTCGCCGACGGCGGCTTGCTGACGGGGAAATCGGGCACGTCGAGGCCGGTCCACTTCTGACCGTCCCACCAGATCCACTTCTTGCGCTCGCTCCAGGGCCGCCCGCGGGTGTCGGCCGAGGCGCGGTTATACATGATGCGCCGGTTCGCCGGCCAGGCGTACCCCCAACCGAGCTGCGCGCCGCGCGTGCCCGGCGGATCCGCCTGCCGATTCGCGGCAAGGTTCTTGCCGGGCGCCGGGAACACGCCGCAGTAGATCCATGAAGCGCAGGTCGTCGAGCCATCGTCCTTCAGGTCCCCGAAGCCGGCCACGTGCCGGTTGGGATCCCCGGTGTAATACCCATTGATCTCGCGGAGGATTTTGAGCCCATCCGGCTCGCCCGTCACGCGGGGCTCCTGGCCCTGCGCCGGATTCGGATCGAAATCCCAGGTGAGATTCTTGAAGCCCTGATCGCGCGGCGCCGCGCTCTCCGCGTAAAGCTTCTTCAGCCGCTTGGCGAGCTGATGCGTGAACCACAGATCCGAGCGGCAGTCGCCGGGTGGGTTGGCCGCCTTGAAGTGCCACTGCAACATCCGGAACGTGTTGGTGAACGACCCGTCGTACTCGGCGACCTGCGCGGAGGGGAAGAAGAACACCTCCGTCTTGATGTCCTGGGGCTTCACCTCGCCGCGCTGGATTTCGGGAGCCTTGGACCAGAAGGCGGCCGTCTCCGTCACCCAGTTGTCCTTGACGACGAGCCACTCGAGATGCCGGAGGCCCTTTCTCTCGACGGCCGCGTTCAGCGACGTCGCGGGATTCTGTCCGATGCACAGCATCCCGCGCACCTTGCCCTCGTTCATGGCCACGAACATCGGCATGTGCGAGTGGTCGCCGAGGATCTTCGGATGCCAGTCGTAGCCGAAGTCGTTGTCGCGCGTGGCCGCGTCGCCGTACATCGACTTCAGGTAGGACACCATGAACTTCGGCGTGTTGGCCCAGTAGCTGCGCGCTGTCGTCTCGGAGGCCAGCCAGTCCGCCAGCGTGGCGTGCTTCTGCTGCGCGGAGGGGTGAGACATGTAGCCGTGAATCGAGTGGTAAAGCGTGGGCACGTCCGTCGAGCCCTGGATGGAGGCATGGCCCCGCAGCGCCATGATGCCGCCTCCCGGACGGCCAACGTTCCCCAGCAGCAACTGGAGGAGGGCGCAGCATCCGATCACCTGCGGGCCGTTCGTGTGCTGCGTCCAGGCCACGGCATACGCGAACGACGTCGTGCGGTCCCGACCGGAGTTGGCCAGGATCGTTTCGGCTACTTTGAGGAAGGTCTCCTGAGGACAGCCGGTCACCCGCGCCACCATCTCCGGCGTGTACCGAGCGAAGTGCCGCTTGAGGATCTGGAACACCGTGCCCGCATGCTTGAGCGTCTCGTCGCGCTGCGGTAGTGGTTTCAGGAGGGACCGGACCAGCGCGTCATACGGCGGGCCCTTCGGCAACGTCTTCGGCGATGCAGGAGACGGTCGCGCAGAATCCCTGTCGCGTTCGCCGACGCGCTGCTCTCCCGATTGCTGGGTCGCGGCGACCCATCCGCGCGCCTGGGCCGCGGTCCCTGCATACTGCCACGATGCGTTGTCGTACTGGCCGATGAACCCGTTGAACGGCCACTCCTTGACCTTTTCCGTGTATTCCATCAGGCCGGAGAACACACCGTCGAGCTGCTCGGTGTCCTTGAATTCCGCATTGATGATGGTGGCGGCGTTCGTGTAGTTCACTAGATACTCGCGGAAGAAGGAATCGCTGTTCCACCGCTCGTGGTTGAGCACGTAGCGGACGAGGCCACCGAGGAACGCGATGTCCGACCCGGCGCGGATCGGCGCATAGATGTCGGACATGGCGCTCGTCCGCGTGAAGCGGGGGTCGACATGAATGATCTTGGCTCCGTTGACGCGCGCCTTCATCGGCCACCGGTAAGCGACGGGATGGTTCTCGGCCATGTTCGAGCCCATCACCACGACGCAGTCGGACTCCTCCATGTTGCGGTAGAAGAACGTCGCCGCGCCGCGGCCCAACCGTGTCCCCAGCCCGGGGACGCTCGAGCTGTGTCAGATCCTGGCCTGGTTCTCGATGGGAACGATTCCCAGTCCGCGCAATAGCTTCTGCTGGATGTGGTTCCATTCGTTGTCGAGCGTGGCGCCGCCGAGCGAGAAGATGGCCGTGGTGCAGTTGACGAGCTTGCCGTCGTCGAGGCGCTCGATGAACGTTTCGTCCCTCGTTTTCTTGATCAGCTCCACCACCCGCCCCATCGCCCGTTCCAGGTCCCAGATTTCCCATTCGGTGTCGCCGGGGGCTCGATGCAGCACCTGGGTAGGGCGATTGGGGTTGACATGCAGCTGATAGATGGCAGCGCCCTTGGGACAGAGCGTCCCTTCGCTGAAGGGACTCCGTGGGTCACCCTCGATGTTGACGATCTTGTCGTCGACCGTGTGAACGAGCGTTGCGCATCCGACAGCGCAGTACGGACAGATGCTAGGGATCGTCTTGGCATTCTTGATCCGCAGCTCCTGGGCACGCGCGATGGCGGGGGCGAGGTTCGCGCCGAGTCCCGTGAGGCCGCCCAGCGCTGTGCCCGTTGCTGCGGTTGTCGAGATGCGAAAGAATCCGCGCCGCGAGACTTGCATGGTTTGCTTCTCCCAACGTGCAACATGTCGGTCGGACGAGGCGCCGGAGGTTTGTGGAATTGAGTTGACCCCCAGCGTTCATCGGTGTCGATCCGGAGCCCGCGCGCGGTACGGCCGTCTCTTTGCCGCGGAAGGAGTGGCGAACGACGCCAACACTCTCAGGGCTCGTCGGGTTTCGTGGCTGGGCATCGATGTCCGTCTTTCGCTGTCGTGGTGATTCCGAGCTCTTGGACCTTCCACTCGGGAACGAACCCGTGTTCGTCCCACTGTCGCGCCTCGTAATACCCACCCACCATCTCGCGCAACTCATCTCGAGACAGCCGGACGCCGGCGGCCACCCCAGTCGGCAGCGCTTCGTTCAGCAGCCGCTCGGGCAGCCAATCGTCTTCTGGCAGCCAACGCTCCCGGATGTTGAACAACTTCTTCAGCGCGTGGATGCGCTCGCCCGCGCGACGCAGCTCGGCACCCGTGTAGTCCCAGCCGGTCACTCCCGCGAGCATCTCCGCGGCTTCGGCGTAGAAGTCAGTGAAGCACTTGCGCAGGAACTTGCAGACGATCAGCGAGTCCAGCACCGCCGCGAAGTCTTCCGACGCTACGACCAGAGCCCCCCGGCCGGCATCGCCGCGGAATCGATCCACCTCGCCGGAGAAGTCGGCTTCGTACGCGCCCGACCGGTTGTGACAGGCGCCGCGCGGACTGACGGCCAGACCCAGCGCCATTGTCTTGAGGCTCCGCGGATCGTACCCCGGGAGCTCGAGGCCTTTCACCTGCATCGCCCAGTAGCCACTGTCGCGGCCCGTTTGTATCGCGGCGCGCTTCGATCCCTCGGCCAGCACAGCGCCGACGCCTTCACGGTTGGCGATCGTGCCGATCGCGGCAAGGACCGCTTCCCCGTCGCCGAATCGCAGGCCGAGCGTCGCCGCCTCGGGCAGCAGTCCCTTCTCCACGCTCTCGGTCGCCCACGCCAGCGTGCCGCCGGTGCTGATCGCATCGAGGCCATAGCGATCGCAGAGACGAGCCGCCGCGAGCACGAACCCGGGATCCCTGATGCCGCAGAGCGGCCCGAGCGCGAACAGCGTCTCGTACTCGAGCCGCTGCTCCTCGCCCGCCGGCGATGCGAAGAGCCGCTCGCAGCGAATCGAGCAGGATGCACAGCCGTGCCGTCGACTAAAGCTCGTTTCGGTCAATGACTCCCCACTCAAGGCGTCGGCGCTTTCGAAGGTGGCCTGCTGAAAGTTGCGGGTAGGCAACGCGCCAAGACGGTTGAACAACGCCAGGTTGGCGACGGTTCCGACGAGCCGGTACTTGGTCGTCACCGAGCTCAGGCTGCGGCGGCGCAGCGACTCGGCGATGGCGTTCACCTGTCGAGGATCCGCGACGGAGGTCTCCCGATCGCCGGACAGCGCGATGGCCTTGAGGTTCTTCGCGCCCATCACCGCGCCGACGCCGCCCCGACCGGCATGGCGGCCCTCGTTGCTGATCGTCGCGAAGCGGACCCGGTTCTCGCCGGCGATGCCGATGGATGCCACCCACGCAGTCGGGCACTCGCTGTCGACGCGGATGAACGACTGCGTCTCCTCCGGGGTCTTCCCTTTCAGTTGGTCGGCTGCATGGATCTCGACCCTCTCGCCGTGGACGAACGCGTACACGAGAGTGGGGGCCCGGCCGGTGATCACCAGAGCGTCGATGCCAAGGCACTTAAGTTCAAGGGCGAAGTGGCTCGACGAGAGTGAGTCCGCAATGAAGCCAGTGAGCGGGGACTTGGTGACGACAGCGTACTTCGCCGTCGTCGTGAGACCGGTTCCGACCAGAGGCGCGCTCGCGAATATCAAGGGGTTCTCCGGCGACAGCGGATCGACCCCCTCGGGCGCGTAATCGTAGAGGAGGCTTGTTCCAAGGCCGATGCCACCCAAGTACTTGCGCAGCCGCGACTCCTCTAGCTCGTGGTGCGCACTACGGCCGCTCGTCAGATCGATGTGCAGTACACGGCCCGAGAATCCGGGCAAGGTTAGCCTCCCGCGTCCGCCGAAAGTACGAGGATGTTGTCCCCGGCATTGACGGTGGCCGTCGGCGTGCGGACGAAGTCAAGGCCGTTCACGTTGCACGCGAACCCGTCCATGAGGCGAGCCCGATCAGGGTTGATGATCCGGCCCACCAGGATCGGCAGCTTCTCGGCGAGCGACGCATAGACGAGGGAGAACGTGGCGCCCTCGGGCAGCGTGAGCGTGACCTCCCTCGTGTGCGCGATGAATCGCGCAGCCCCGAACAACTCGACGATGCACTGAATCGACGCGTGCGGACCCGGGCCGGGAACCGGAGCATGGCTCGAGCGTTGAAGCGCCTCCGCGTAGTCCGCCGGAGCATTCATGTGAAGAAGCTCGAGGGGTCGGGATCGAAGCGCCGAATCGTCATCGCTCATCCGCGGCCTCGACCGCTTCGGCGCCGCGCCCGCCGACGCGCTCGAGATCGATCATCGCCACCGCGGTGCGCCCCTTGAACGACGTCTCGAAGACGGCCCACATGTGTCGGTCTCCAACCTTGAAGGAATGAGGCACGCACAGATCGGGGCCGACCGGGTCGCGATCGAGGATGACGAGACCGTCGCGCGCGTCGGCCGTGCCGGTCGCGCAGACCGCGCCGCCGGTGCTGGCGGTCCACGAGCCATCGCTGGAAACCGTGACGGCGATACGACGGACACCCTGGAGATAGTGCGAGGGCGTCTCCCACACTTCCCCTTCCCAGACGCCCTCCAGTCTCGTCGCATATGTCGAGCCGGTGGCGGCCAGCGCCGAACGCGATGCGGCAGCTTCGTGGCTCGCGCAGCCAACCGAGGCGGTGGCGGCGAATAAACCCCACGCCGCGCCGACGGCAAATCGCGCTCTTCTCATCGTGGCTTCCCGCGCATAACCAGCCTCGAACAGATCGATCAGCTTGTGCTGCGCGAGCGACACGACTTGCACCGCCTGCGACGCGGTGACGGTGTGCCCTTGGCTCGTGGTTGAGCACGTAGCGGACGAGGCCACCGAGAAACGCGATGTCTGATCGGGCGCGGATCGACAGCGCCCTTGGGACAGAGCATCCCTTCGCTGAAGGGACTCCGTGGGTCACCCTCGATGTTGACGATCTTGTCGTCGACCGTGTGAACGAGCGTTGCGCATCCGACAGCGCAGTACGGACAGATGCTGGGGATCGTCTTGGCATTCTTGATCCGTAGCTCCTGGGCACGCGCGATGGCGGGGGCGAGGTTCGCGCCGAGTCCCGTGAGGCCGCCCAGCGCCGTGCCCGCTGCTGCGGTTGTCGAGATGCGAAAGAATCCGCGCCGCGAGACTTGCATGGTGTCCTCCGCGCAACGGGCGGTCGTGCCGATCGGACCAGGATGCAGGAACTTTCTGAAATGAGTTGACACCCAAGGTTCAGCGGTGTCAATCCGGACTAAGCATGATAATGAGCGCGACTCCATGACGGATCTGTTTTTCGCACGCGCCCAGATGGCTGTATCTCTCGGGTTTCACATCGTCTTCGCGGCGGTCGGCATTGGCATGCCGCTGCTCATGGCGGTCGCGGAGGGACGCTGGCTCCGGACAGGCGACGCCGTGTGCCTGGAGCTGGCGAAACGCTGGGCGCGCGGCACGGCTGTCCTCTTCGCGGTCGGCGCGGTCTCCGGTACTGTCCTGTCGTTCGAGTTGGGGCTTCTCTGGCCCACGTTCATGGAATTTGCGGGCGGGATCTTCGGGCTACCGTTCGCTCTCGAGGGGTTCGCCTTCTTCACCGAAGCCATTTTTCTCGGTATTTATCTGTACGGGTGGGATCGGATCCCGCGTGTCGCACACTGGCTGGCCGGCGTCGTGGTCGCGGTCAGCGGGATGGCGTCGGGCGTCTTCGTGGTCACCGCCAACGCATGGATGAACGCGCCGACGGGCTTCGAGCTAGTTGACCGGCGCCCGGTCCGCATCGACCCGATCGCCGCCATGCTCAATCCGGCGAGCCTCCAGCAGGTGATTCACATGACGCTGGCCGCGTACGTGGCGACGGGCCTCGCGGTGGCCGGGATTCACGCGTTCTTCCTGCGGCGCGACCGGGAGAGTCGCTTTCACCGGCGCGCGCTCGCCATCGCCCTGGCGGTGGCGGGCGTGGCGACGCCGCTCCAAGCAGTGAGCGGCGACTTTCTGGCCCGGATGGTTGCAGAGCGTCAGACGGCCAAGTTCGCCGCGATGGAGGCGCACTACAGGACGGCGGCCGGCGCCGCGCTGATCATCGGCGGGATCCCGGACGACGAGACAATGCAGACACGCTATGCCCTGCGTATTCCTTACGGGTTGAGCCTGCTTGCTCACCAGGACCCAGGGGCCACCGTGCTGGGCCTCGAGGCCATCCCTCGAGACGAGTGGCCGCCGACGCGTGTCGTCCACTGGGCGTTCGACTTGATGGTGGCGTCAGGGCTGGCGATGCTGGCGCTGGTTGCGTGGGCGGGATGGCTTGCATGGCGCCGACGTCGCATTCCCGACCAGCCGTGGCTTCTGCGCATGCTGGTTGCCGCCACGCCGCTTGGGTTCGTGGCGATCGAGGCCGGGTGGGTCGTGACCGAGGTCGGGCGACAGCCCTGGATCATCTACAAGGTGATGCGGACCTCCGAGGCGGTCACCCCGATGCCGGGGCTGGTCGTTCCCTTCGTCGTGTTTTCCGCGGTGTACCTCCTCCTCGGGGCGATCTTGCTGGTCGTGCTCCGGCGGCAGTTCGTCGATACGACGTCGGGAGATTTGGATGCCGCTTGAAGCGGTGTTGGGAGCAGTGCTACTCGCATCGCTCGTACTCTACGCCGTGTCAGGCGGTGCGGACTTCGGCGGCGGCATGTGGGACCTCCTCGCCACGGGATCCCGCGCCCGGCGCCAGCGCGAGGCGATCGAGCACTCGATCGCGCCGATCTGGGAGGCGAACCACGTCTGGCTGATTCTGGTCATCGTGGTGCTGTTCACCGCGTTTCCGCCGGCCTTCGCCGCGATCATGACCGCGCTCCACATCCCGATGACCGCCATTCTGCTCGGGATCGTCCTGCGGGGCTCGGCCTTCGTCTTCCGCAAATACGACGCGCTCGACGATCGGGTGCACCGCCGGTGGAGCTTCGTCTTCGGCGCCTCGAGTCTCTTCACGCCGTTTCTGCTCGGCCTGTGTCTGGGCGCTCTCGCCTCGGGCGACATCCGCGTCGCAGGCGGCAGGACCCTCAGCGGGTTCTTCGCGGGCTGGACGAGCGCGTTCGCCGTCGCGTGCGGACTGTTCGCCCAAGGTCTGTTCGCGTTCCTCGCCGCGACCTATCTCACAGTGGACACCGAGGGCGACCGGGCCGTGCAGGCCGATTTTCGTAAACGCGCTCTCGCCGCAGGGCTGTCTCTCGCGCCGGCGGCGGCGGTCACGTTTGTGCTGGCTCAGCGCGGCGCCCCGACCATCTTCGTGGGGCTGACAGACTGGTGGGCACCGTGGCTCCTCGGCGTGACAAGCGTCTGCGCGGTCGGCGCCTTGTGTGCCCTCTGGGTGCGGCGCTTCCGCTGGGCCCGGCTGGCGGCCGTCGGCCAGGTGGTGTGCATCCTCCTCGGATGGGGGTTCGCGCAGTTTCCGTACCTCGTCGTTCCCGACGTTACGCTGACGGGAAGCGCAGCGGAACCGGCTACGCTGTCCATCCTGGTCTGGGCGCTCCTGGCCGGGACCGTCGTTCTCTTGCCGTCGTTTGGCTACCTCTTCTACGTCTTCAAGGGCGGTCCCGGCCGGAGAAAAACTCGCAACTAAGCGGACTTCCCCTCCCGGCATGCGCGGAGCATCCACGCCATCTTCTCGTGCCGCTGCAATAAGCCCGTCAGGAAGTCATGCGTCCCCATGTCGTGATGCTGCTCGTCGGCCGTCTCCAGATCCCGGCGCACGTGCGGATGATCGCCTCGTGGTCCGCCAGGAGGTTCGCGAGCATCTCGCGGGCATCGGGGTAGTGCGCCGGATGCTCCTTGAGGCGGGCCAACTGGACGAACTCGGCCAGCGTGCCGACCGCGTGGCCTCCCACCTGCGTCGCACGCTCGGCGATCTCGTCCACCGAGTGGTCGAGGGCTTCGTACTGCTCCTGGAAGAACTTGTGAAGATCGTGGAACTGGAGCCCGACGACGTTAGCCTGCGGCGGCGGGCGCCGATACGGGCGCGAGGAGGCGCCGCTCAACAACGTCCCAAGCGATGCTGGAGAAAAACGCCTCGATGTATCGCGGACGCTCGGCTGGTGGGTAGTCGAGAAGGAAGGCGTGTTCCCACACGTCCATCACGAGCACCGGCACGAATCCCGCCACGTTGCCCACCTCGTGCAGCGTGATCCAATGGTTGGACAACCGCCGGGTAGCGGGGTCTTGATAGCAGATCGCCCAGCCGACGCCACGCATCTTGCCGATGCTGACGAAGTCGGTCTTCCAGATCGGGTAGCTCCCGAAGCTCAGCTCGGCGGCGCGGACGAATGGCGACCGGGTGGCCGGGTCCCCTGAACCGCCGCGGGTCATGTTTCCGAAGTAGTACTCGTGCAACACCATGCCGTTGTACTCGAATCCGAGCCGTCGTGTCAGTTCCGAGTACGCCGGCATCTCTTCCTGATCCACTTTCCCGTCCTTGAGGAACTCTGCGATCCGGCCCGAGATGCCTTTGAGGCCGCTCAGGTTGAACTGTTTCGGCGTGTAGTTCGCGTTGAGACTCATCGGAGTGTACCTCCCGACTTCTGCAGGCCAATCTGGGCGGCCGCCGCAGACGTTGACACCGTGACAACCGGTCCTTCGCTCAGAATACGCCTGACGACAACCGCGACGGTCGTGGATCGACACGAGACTCCGTAAAGCGCTCCGAAGCCACTTTTAGTGCTACGTCACGATGAAACGAAAAGCGAGACGGCGCAGGGCTCAGTCGCGTAATTTTCGTCCGGGCAGCGGCGCTTGCGACTTCAGCCCGAGCTGGATCGCCGCCCGGGCAAGCATCAGCGCGGATACCGGCGCGGTCACGAACAGGAACAGCGCCACGAGCAGCTCGTGGACAACGGGCCGGCCGCGGCCCACGAAGTAGAGGAGCGACGCGGCGAGCACGCCGCCGACGCCGAGCGTCGTCGCCTTGGTCGGCGCGTGAAAGCGCATGAAAGCGTCGGGCAGGCGGACGAGGCCGATCGCACCGACGAGCGCGAAGAACGCCCCGGCGACCAGGCAGAGCACGGTCGCGCCTTCCCACACGGCCCACCGCACGACCTCCGCCGTCAATCCAGCACCTTACCGCGCGCAGCGTAGCGCGCCAACGCCACCGTGGAGACGAAGCCCATTAATGCGATGAGGAGCGCCGCCTCGAAGTACACGAAGCTGTCGTAGCGGATGCCGTTCAGCACCGCGACGGCGACGGTGTTCACGTACAGCGAGTCGAGCGCGAGAATGCGGTCCGGCAGGCTCGGACCGATCGCCAGGCGATACGCGACGAGGGCGATCGCCAGCGCGAACATGATCAGCGCGACGTTGACGGCGAGGCTCAGCATCCGAAGATCTCCCTCAGCGGACGCTCATAACGGTGCTTGATTTCCGCGATGAGCTGCGCCGGGTCATTCAGGTCGAGGACGTGCACCAGAATCCTGGTGCGTTCATCGTCGATGTCGGCCACGACCGTCCCGGGCGTGATGGCGATGATGCTGGCGAGCAGCGCGACGGCGTCGGGCTGCGCCAGGTCTAGCGGCACCTCGATGAACCCGGGCTTCAGGCGCGCCAACGGGCCCAGTACCCGCCGAGCCACGGCAAGGTTGGCGACGACGATGTCCCAGAGGACCACGGCGGCGAGGCGGAGCGCGACCCCGGGCCGGCGGATCCTGACCGGGTCATCCAGCGCCCGATTCAGCAGGAGCGGTATCAACACGGCCAGTAATGCTCCGCTGATGAGATGGAGCGGAGCGAGGCTCGAGTGGAGTGCGAGCCAGACGACGAGGACAAAGAACGACGCAATGGGGTGTACAAGCCAGCGAGTCAATGCCGGCGCTCCAGGGAAAACGGCCGAACCGTCGGCTGATCGGGCTCGCGCAGGATTCTGGCGGCGTAGGCGCGCCGGTCGGCGAGCTGCTCGGCCGCGGCGTCGGTGAAGCGTAGGATCGGCGCCGCGAAGAGCGCAAGCGCGACGCCGCAGGCAAGCACGGTGATGGCCGGAGCGAGCCGAGCGAGACTGGAGCGGGCTGTCGGTGCGCGCTCTTCGGTGGTCTTCCAGAACAGCGCGCTGCCCGCCCGGGCGAGTGCGACCATCGCGAGGAACCCCGTTCCGAGGAGCACGCCCCACAGCACTGGCATGGCGGGCGAGATGGCGGTCGCCTGGAGGATCGTGAGCTTGCCGACGAAACCCGACAGCGGCGGCAGGCCGGCGACCGAGACGGCGCCGACGACGAATAGGGTTCCGAGCATTGCGGGCTGGGCCACGAGCCTCGATCGCTCGAATCGATCGTGTCCACGCTGCGAGGCCGTGGCGTCGGTGAGCAGGAACAGCGCGGCGAGAACGAGCGTCGAGTGAGCGAGGTAGTAGAGCGCCGCGCTCCATCCCGCGTCGGATGACAGACCGACGCCGATCAACGAGGTTCCGACCGAGATGAGCGTCAGGTAGGCGGTCATCGTGCCCAGGCTCTGGGCGGCAAAGGCGCCCAGCGCGCCGACGATCGCGGTGGCCACCGCACCGCCCAGAAGCCAAGGGCCGGCCGCCGCCGCGGCGAGCCCGCTGTCCAGGCCCAGCCCGAACCCGTGCACCCGAAGGATTGCGTAGATGCCCACCTTGGTCATGATCGCAAACAGCGCCGCGACGGGCGGCGGAGCCACGGCATAGGCACGGGGGAGCCAGAGCGAAAGCGGGAACACCGCGGCCTTCAGCGCGAAGACGACCAGAAGCACGAGCGAGGCGGCGCGGATCAGCGGCGCGTCGGCTGGCGCGACGTGCGGCACGCGTAGCGCGAGATGGACGAGGTTGAGCGTCCCAGTCAGGCCGTACAGCAGCGCGACGGCGATCAGGAAGAGCGTCGATGCGGCGAGATTGATCACAACGTAGTGCAAGCCGGCGCGCAGGCGTTCGCCGCCGCGACCGTGAACGAGCAGGCAGTACGAGGCGATGAGCAGCACCTCGAAAAAGACGAACAGGTTGAAGAGATCGCCCGTGAGGAACGCGCCGTTCAGTCCCATCAGTTGGAGCTGGAAGAGCGGATGGAAATGGCGGCCGCGGGTGTCCCAGGCCGGCGTCGCGGTCAGCGCCGCAGCGACCGACACGGCGGCAACGACCGCGGTGAGCGCGAGCATAAGGGCTGCGAGGCGATCGAGCACGAGCACGATTCCAAAAGGGGCCGGCCAGTCACCGAGGCGATAGACCTCGATCGCGCCGGACGAGACGTGAACGACTGCCGCGCTCGCGATCATCAGCAACGTCCCGCAGGAAAGCAGGCTGAGCCCTCGCTGGACGCCCAGCCGGCGCTCGCCCAGCAGGACCATCAGGACTGCCGTGGTGAACGGCAGGAGTACCGGAATGATCATCGCGTGCGTCATCGTTGCCCCACATCATCTCGCTGCGGACACCCGAGGCCGCCGTCGACGTGATCGGTACCGCTCGCGCTGAACAGCATGAGAGCGAGCGAGACCGTGAACGCGGTGGTGGCGAGTCCGATCACGATCGCGGTGAGGACGAGCGCCTGGGGCAAAGGGTCGGCATAGCCGGATGCTCCGCTGGCGACGATCGGTGGCACGCCGACGGCGAGGCGGCCCATCGCGAGGACGAAGAGGTTGGCTGCGTACGAGAGCAGCGTGAGTCCGAGCACGAGCGGAAATGTCCGGCCCCGGAGCATCAAGTACACGCCGCACGCGGTCAACAGCCCGATAGCCCCAGCGGCGAGAAGCTCCACGCTCAGCGGTCCTCGGCGCTGAGCGACGCGCTCGCCAGGGAAACGAGCGCCAGCATCGTAGTGCCGACGACGGCCAGGTACACACCGATGTCGAACACCGCTGCCGACGCGAGCGCTAACGCGCCGAGCCCCGGTACGACGGGTTCGGCGTGGGCGCTCGTGAGAAACGGCTTGCCGAACCACCACGCACCTGCTCCCGTCGCTCCCGCGACGAGCAGACCTGCCGCGGCCAGCCGTGCGTAGTCGACGCGCAGCCGCGAGGCGGCCCACGGAGAGCCGTGGGCCATGTACTGCAGGACGAGAGCGACCGACGTAATGAGGCCGGCGACGAACCCGCCGCCCGGCGCGTTGTGGCCGCGCAGCAAGATGTAGACGGAGACGACGAGCGCCAGCGGCAACAGCCAGCGCGACGCGACGACGAGAAGGAGTGGTGAGGAAAGCGGACGGGCGGCCGCGTAGGGCCGCGGGAGTCGCACGCCGTCCAGCACGGCGGCCACACCGATGGCGGCGATCGTGAGGACGGTGATCTCGCCGAACGTGTCGTAGCCGCGGAAATCGACGAGAAGGACGTTGACGACGTTCGCGCCGCCGCCGAGCGGCAGACTGTGCTCTATGAAGTACCAGGAGATCGTCTCGAGTCTCCGCGTCATGGCCATCAGCGCGAGCCCGGCCACACCGATGCCGACGAAGCACGCCAGCGCCAGGTCGCGCGCCCGGCGCGGCGACGAGGATTCACGTGGGCTCGTCTGCGGTAGCCGAGCGAGCGCCATCAGCATGAGGACGGTCGTGACCACTTCCACCGCAAGCTGGGTCAGTGCCAGATCCGGCGCGGAGAGGCCGAGGAAGGCAAGCGACACCACGAGCCCGACCACACTCGTCAGAATGATGGCGACGAGCCGTTCGCGGTGCCATGCCACGCAGCCGATGGCGGTGGCGGTCAGCACGAGTCCGGCCATTGCCCCGAGCGGTGTGACCGGGACGAAGGCGCGTTCGCCAATGGCGACTCCGCCGCCGACGAACGGAGCCGCGCCGAGCGCGAGGGCGACCACGAACAATACGGCGAGCGACCGCTGAAGCGAGCCGTTGTCGAGACCGGCCGTGACGCGCTCCGCCAGGTGCGTGAGACCGCCGACGAGGCCATACGCGAGCCTTCTCGCAGTCCACGCGAGGGGAACGTGCAGATACAGGTTGTACTGCCGTTGCAGGGCCCAGTAGAGAATCGCCCCGCCCGCGAACGCGATGGCGCTGAGCAGGAGCGGAGCCGTGAATCCGTGCCAGAGCGCGACGGAGTATGGTGGTAGGTCGGCGCCGAACACCGCGCGGGCGGCAAGGTCGACCAGGGGCCCGACCGTCAGCCCGGGCAAAAGGCCGACCGCGACGCACGTGGCGACCAGAATCTCGACCGGCACCTTCATGACGCGCGGCACCTCGTGGAGAGGCCTCGGCAGGTCACGGGGCTGGCCGTGGAAGAAGACGTCATGAACGAATCGTGCCGAGTAGGCGACGCTGAACGCTCCGCCCAGCGCGACCACGGCGGCTGTCAGCTCGCCCAGCAGTCCCAGTCCCAGGTGCCTCAGCTCGAGGGCCTCCGCGAAGAACATCTCCTTCGAGAGGAAGCCGTTCAGCAGCGGCACCCCCGCCATCGCCGAGGCGGCGACGATCGCGAGCGTCGCAGTGTGCGGCATGAGCTTCCAGAGCCCGCCCAGGCGCCGCATGTCGCGCGTACCGGATTCATGCTCGATGATTCCGGTCGCCATGAACAGCGAGGCCTTGAAGGTGGCGTGATTGCCGACGTGGAATACCGCGGCGACGTTGGAGAGAGGCGAGTCGAGGCCGATCAAGAACGTGATGAGACCGAGATGGCTCATCGTCGAATAGGCGAGCAAGCCCTTGAGGTCATGCTTGAACACGGCCACGTACGCACCAACGACGAACGTCACGAGGCCGACAGTCGCGACGACGTACATGAAGAGTGACGTGCCGCCGATGACCGGGTAGAGGCGCGCGAGAAGGAAGACGCCGGCGTTGACCATCGTTGCCGAATGAAGATAGGCGGATACCGGTGTCGGTGCAGCCATCGCCCCGGGTAGCCAGAAGTGGAATGGGAACTGCGCGCTCTTCGTGAAGGCGCCGAGTAGGAGAAGAATCAGCGCGACTGGATACCGCGGATCGGAGCGGACACGATCGCCGACACCAACCAGCGCTGAGATCTCGTAGGTCCCGCCGGCCTGGCCCACCAGGAGAAAGCCAGCCAGCATTGCGAGGCCGCCACCGCCGGTCACCGCGAGAGCCATACGCGCGCCCTGCCGCGCTCCTTCGCGGTGCTGCCAGTAGCCGATCAGGAGGAACGACGCAAGACTTGTGAGCTCCCAGAAGATCGCGAGGAGCAGGACGTTGTCGGCGAGCACGATTCCGAGCATCGCCCCCATGAAGAACGCAAGCCGCGCGTAGAACTTCCCGGGTGGGTCGGCCGGTCCAAGGTAGTACCGCGCGTACAGAATGACGAGCAGCCCAATCCCGAGGATCAATACCGCGAAGAA
>Ga0111539_10001176_pt1 | contig 34725 bp, 34 predicted proteins | sample RhiMethybrSRZTD1_FD_79667 | JGI IMG/M metagenome (GOLD analysis project Ga0111539, IMG submission 79667) | Populus rhizosphere microbial communities from Tennessee, USA - Rhizosphere MetaG P. TD hybrid SRZTD1 (version 2) (version 2) | ecosystem: Host-associated > Plants > Roots > Rhizosphere >...
AGCTGAGGGCCCGGCTGCGCCCTGACGCTCAAAACGCTCGGCGTGATGACGGCGATTCTCAGACTTGCACTCGTGACTGTACTCGGCGCCACGCTGTGGCCGTCGCCCGCGGCTGCACAGATTTACCTGTCGCGCGACGCCAAGGGCACGGCCGTGCTGTCCGATCGCCGAATCGACGCACCCATCGCCGTGTTCAACGTCCCCGGCGCGCCCGCGTATCGCGCCACGAAACAGTCGTTGTCCGAAAACGCCGAAGTGTTCGAAGAGCTCGTGCTGGAACACTCGAAACGGCTTTCACTGCGCCCCGAACTGGTCCGCGCGGTGATCCAGGTGGAGTCGGGATTCGATCCGATGGCGACATCGCCGAAGGGGGCGATGGGGCTGATGCAGTTGATGCCCGACACCGCACGTTCACTTGGCGTTGACAACGCCTATGATCCGGAAGCGAACATCCGCGGCGGCACGACTTACCTTCGCCAGTTGCTCGACAAATACCGCGGCGATGAAAAGTTGGCGCTGGCCGCGTACAACGCCGGACCTGGCGCCGTCGACCGATATGATGACGTTCCGCCGTATCGCGAAACGCGCGAGTACGTGAAGAAGGTAAACGCGAAGGCAGCCGGATTGCAGAAGGCGCGGACGCGTGAGGTCTTCTACAAGTGGATAGAAATCAACGGTGACCGTGCAGTACCACGGTATTCGCAGACCCCCCCGGCGTCAGGTCCCTACGACGTCATCGACTGACCTCGGTTAGCATTGGCGCCATGGCGCGCCTCCTCCTGATTTGCTCCGCCGTCCTGGCCCTCGGCGGCGCCAGCGTGACCGGACAATCGTCGGCGACGCTGCCGGATGCGCTGACGCAGATGATCGAGACGGAGCGTGCGTTCGCGGCGCGCGCGCTCGTCGTCGGGTGGAAGCAGGCATTCCTCGAGTATTTCGCCGATGATGCGATCGGCTTCGACGGCGGCGTCGGGTTGGCGAACGAACAGATTCAAGCGAGTCCCGACCCGCCGAAGGATCTGCAGCTGCTCTGGGAGCCGCGTTACGGCGACGTCGCTGCCAGTGGCGAGCTGGGGTACCTGACGGGGCCGGTGCGCAATATCCGCAAGTCGCGCGACAACGGCAGGGCACGCCACTCGACCTATGCGTCGCTGTGGAAGCGGCAGCGCGACGGCTCGTTCAAGGTGATTCTCGACTTTGGCGTTCCGACACCCGGTCCGGTCCCCTTCGCCGCAGGGTTCACGCGCGCGCCGAATGCCAACCGTTTCAGCGGCGACTACGACGAACGGACGCCGCCGCTCGCCGCCGCCGATCGGGTGCTCAACAGCGGCCTCAGAACCGGCCAGGCCGCGGCGTATCGCGGTCGACTGGCGCCGAACGTCCGTTTCCTGCGAGAAGGCAAAGCACCGGTGGTTGGCGACCGCACCGCCCTGCGCTGGCTGGCAACACAGCCGCACTATTCCGCCGCCGACTCCCGTTTCGCGGAATCGGCGCGCTCAGGCGATCTTGGCTACACGTGGGGCAGCTATTCGATTGGACCGGCCAAAAAACCGACGGAGCAAGGTTTCTACGTGCGGGTCTGGCAACGCGAGCGAAATGGGCAATGGGCGGTAGTCATGGACGCGCTGCGACCGTCGGCCGGCTAGCCGAGCCGGTACGGTAGAATGAGCGTTTCGTAAGGCCTGCAACTTCCAGACAGAGAGGACGCCAGCAACCGTGGCCAAGCGCACCAAATCCGCCCTCAAGGCAAACCGTCAGAACATCAAGCGCCGCGAGCACAACCGCCAGATGCGATCGCGCCTGCGCACCGCGTTGAAGGCGATTCGCGCGTCGCTCGACTCCAACGACCTCGATGGGGCGAAGAGCGCACTGAATACGACGGTCTCGATCGTCGACAAGATGGCAACCAAAGGAATCATCCACCGCAACACCGCCGGCCGGTATAAGTCCCGTCTGACGGCGCGGCTGGCGAAGAGCGCATAACTGCCGGCACCCGGACCGTCGACTGCGCTCGGGGTCATCCCGAGCACGTCGAGGGATTGAAGGTGTCTACGACTTGGCTCGCATGCCGGAGGGCGCCCCTTTCGGGGCGCCGCCACACAATTCCACCACCAGCCGTTCCAGCAGAATCCGCGGATCGCCGCCCGATGATTTGATCGCCAGGTCGGTGCGGAAGAGCGCATCGATCGCTGGCCGCAGTCGCGACGCCGGCAGCCGCTCGGCGGCGACACGAAGCTGCCCCAGGACCATCACCGGCACGGTGCCAGCGTCCAGCGCCAGCGTGAGCTGCTTCAATGCCTCGCGGACGTCGTTGTTTCGAATCGCGTTGGCGATGCCGAAGTCCTCCTGCGCTTCCGCTCCAGCCGGCACCGACTCGCGCACGTCGTCGGCCGTGATGCTCGACTGGCCGAGGGCGTAGAGCACCACTCGATCGAACGCCGCGCGCAAGCGGACGATGTCGAGGCCGGCGCGCCGAATGATCTCGCGGGCGGCACCGGGCTCGAACGTCACGCGCTCGCGCGTCGAGCGCGCCTTCAGCCACCGCTCGGCGTCAGCTTCGTCCTCGATGGTGCCGCAATCAACCACCTGCGCTTCCTTGAGGAGCAGCTTCACGATCGTGCGTCGGCGATCCACCCCCCCGCAGACAAACACAACGGTCGAATGCGGCGACGGGGACTTGATGAACTCTGAGAGCCGGGCCTGGTCCTCTTCCGCCGCCTTGCTCTCGCGTTTCGGCACCAGCAGTTTCTCGGCTTCGAGGACGACGACCACTCGGCGCGGCACCATCATCGGCAGCGTGTTGGCGGCGTCGATGACGTCGCCGACACGCGCTTCGCCACCGTAGAACCGATCGACGTTGAACGCGCGCAGACCTTCATCGACCAGCTCGAGGAACTGCGCCCCGATCTCGGCTTTCTCCAGTTCATCCGCGCCGACGAGGACGTAGAGCGGTCCGGTCTCGCCGGAGGCGACCTCCTTCCTCAGCGCGGCAGCGGTTACGGCCGGCATCTTTCGTTAGCAGCGACACGCCGAGGCGTTGCGGCACCGAGTTCGCAGATCCATTTTGATTTCTCGGTGATCCCGGTGTCTCGGTGTGTCGTGATCAAGACCTAGAACGCTTCGAGAATGGCGGAGACGACCGTGCGGGCGAGGTCGGTGGAGATCCGTTCGAAGGCCGGACCTTCCTGTTCGATAAACGCGGCGGCCTGGACGTCCACACCAGGTTTCGACAGATCGTATTCCTCGCGGAAGGCAAGCGCGTCGTTTGACCACAGGATCTCGCTGGTCCGCGAATCGGTGAATTGGACGCGCATGGTCACGGTAAACAGGTACCGCGAGGCCAACTGCTGGGTGTTGATGCCCGCCGGCGTGACGACGATGCTGGTAATCGCACCGGACAGCACGGCGTCGGCTCCTCCAGTCGTCGCGATCACGGAATACTTGCCTCGGTTGATGAATTCGGTGCGCACCTTGTCGGTCAGCACCTGTTCGACCCGCTGATACTGCGTGCGGTTCTCCAGCGGCGGGATGCCGACCACGCGAATGTACGCCGGAAGAAAGGAACCGCGTCCGGCGAGCGCATAGCCGCAGCTGGTGCTGAGGAGCGACGCCAATGCCAGAATCAGACCGTTGCGAGCGATGGCCACGTGCTATACCACCACCGATACGAGGCGTCCCTGCACGACCACGACTTTTTTCACGGCCTTCCCCGCGATATGCGACTGGACGCCGGGATCGGCCAGCGCAACATGCTGCAACTCGTCCTCGGTGATGTCCGCCGGAACCGTCACCCGTCCGCGAACTTTTCCGTTGACCTGCACGGGCACCGTAATCTCCTCCGCCCTGGCGACGTCAGCGTTGAATGACGGCCACGACACCCTCGTCAACCCATCCTCGTGCCCGAGGCTCTCCCACAGCTCTTCGGCGGTATGCGGAGCGAACGGCGCGAGCATGCGGATCAGCGCCTCCGCAGACTCCCGCATGACGCAGATGGTTTCCTTCCGCTCGACGTGACCGGCGTGCTCCACGTCCTCGTCGGTCCGGCGTGCCGGTCCGCCAGTAACGGTCGTCTCGCTGAACGTATACATCACGTTGACGAGCTCCATCATCGCCGAGACGGCGGTATTCAACTGCTGGCGCTGTTCGATATCAGCGGTCACGCGACGAATCGTCTCGTGCGCCTTGCGGCGGAGCGCCTTTTCCGCCGCGTTCAGCGTCTCGCAGCCATCCGGGCTCTCGATTCCTTCGCCGGCGATCGTCTCGTTCCAGTGGTCGATCAGGCGCCAGACACGCGCCAGGAAGCGGTAGCTTCCCTCAATGCCGGTGTCGGTCCATTCGATTTCCTTCTCCGGCGGAGCCACGAACATCACATACAGGCGCAGAGCGTCGGCACCGTACTTCTGCATCATCGCGTCCGGATCGACGACGTTGCCCTTGGACTTCGACATGACGGCGCCGTCCTTCAGCACCATCCCTTGTGTGAGCAGGTGGGTGAAGGGCTCGTCGTGATCGACCATGCCCACATCCCGGAACACGCGCGCGAAGAACCGCGAATAGATCAAGTGGAGAATGGCATGTTCGACGCCGCCGACGTAGAAATCGACCGGCAGCCAGTACTTCACTTTTGCCGGAGCGAACGCCTGTTGAGCGTTCCGCGGGTCGGCAAAGCGGTAGAAATACCAGGACGAGTCGACGAACGTATCCATCGTGTCGGTCTCGCGGCGTGCCGGCCCCTGACACTTCGGGCATTTCACGTTGACGAACTCGGACACATGCGCCAGCGGCGAGTCGCCGCGGCCGCTGAATTCGGCAACCTTCGGCAGCTCGACCGGCAGCTGGCCGTCAGGCACGGGGACGATCCCGTCCTTCTCGCAGTAGATCATCGGGATCGGCGTTCCCCAGTAGCGCTGACGCGAGATCCCCCAGTCCTTCAAACGGAATTGCACCGTCGACTCGCCGATCCGGCGCTGCCGGGCCGACGCGATCATCTTCCTCTGCGCCTCCTCGGACGACAGGCCCGTGAACTCGCCCGAATCGACGAGCGTGCCGTACGCGTCGGCTGCTTCGGTCAACGTCTCCGCCGACTGCGGCCGACCGTCCGGCGTAATCACGATCCGGATCGGCAGCTTGAATTTGCGCGCAAATTCGAAGTCGCGCTGGTCGTGTGCCGGCACAGCCATGACGGCGCCGGTGCCGTAATCACCGAGCACGAAGTTCGCCACCCACACGGGCACTGGCTCGTTGCTGAACGGGTTGAGCGCACGTACGCCCGTATCGAAACCTTCCTTTTCGATTTCGCCGCTGATTCGTGCCGCGCGATCCTGCGTGCGGAATGTACGCACCCGTTCGCGGAACGCAGCCGGATCGTCCGACCGGTCGGCAAATCGTGCGACCAGCGGGTGTTCGGGGCCGAGCAGCACGAACGTGGAGCCGAAAATCGTGTCGAGACGAGTGGTAAAGACCTCGATGCCGGTGTTCGGATCACCGTCGACGGCGAAGGTCACCCGCGCGCCTTCAGATCGCCCGATCCAGTTCTGCTGCATCGTCAGAACCTTCTCCGGCCAATGCGACAACTGTGCGGTGGCGTTCAGGAGTTCGTCGGCGTAGGCGGTGATTCGGAAGAACCACTGCTCCAGATCGCGCGTCTCGACCGGCGTCCCACACCGCCAGCATCCACCATCGACGACCTGCTCGTTGGCCAGCACCGTGTTGTCGGTCGGACACCAGTTCACCGACGACTTCCGCCGGTAGGCGAGGCCCTTCTCGAACATGCGGATGAACAGCCACTGATTCCACTTGTAGTACTCGGCGTCGCAGGTGGCCAGCTCGCGATCCCAGGCGTAGCTGATGCCGAGCCGCTGCAGCTGCCCTTTCATGTGCGCGATGTTGTCGCGCGTCGAGACCTCAGGATGAATGCCGTTCTTGATGGCGGCGTTTTCGGCCGGCAGGCCGAACGCGTCCCAGCCGAACGGGTGCAGCACGTTGAACCCGCGCATCCGCTTCATCCGCGCCAGGACGTCGCCGATGCTGTAATTGCGCACGTGGCCCATGTGCGCGTGTCCCGAGGGATAGGCGAACATTTCGAGGCAGTAGAACTTCTCGCGCGCCGGATCGACGTCCACTTCGAACGCGCGTGCCTGCGCCCAGCGCTGTTGCCATTTCTTGTCGAGATCTTGAGGCTTGTAATCGGGCATCAGAAAAGGGACCAAGGCCGAAGGCCGAAGGGCTGGTCCAGGCCCAAGTCAGCAGGGCTTCGTTCTTTCTAGGGCCTGAGGCAGACGCCTTCGGCCTCAATTATAAATGCCAGTACCTCGCGAGACGGGGTTTCACCGCTGACACGGTGGCGTCGCCACGTGGCGCCGTCTCGTCCCCGTGAGATGCCATCGCTGTGTCTGTGGCGTCGGCGTCGAGCGTCGCGATGACCGCCCGCAGCGAGTCCGCAATCCCTTTCAAGTGATATCCGCCTTCGGTCGTTACGACGACACGGCCCCGACAGCAGTCTTCGGCAATGGCAACGACGTGCGCGGTCAGCCGCGCGAAAGACTCCGCTTCGAGACGCATCGCCGCCAACGGATCGTCCTTGTAGGCATCGAATCCAGCCGAGACGAGAATCAACTCCGGCTTGAATGCCCTCAGCACAGGCCAGGCGATCGCCGAGTACGCGCGCGAGTAATCAGCCTCCGTCGCCCCGGCCGCGAGCGGCAGGTTCACCGTATAACCTTCCCCGTTCCCCCTGCCGATGTCGCCGGCCGCGCCGGTTCCGGGGTAGTACGGGAATTGATGCGACGAGATGAACAGCACGGACGGATCATCGTAGAAGCTCCATTGCGTGCCGTTGCCATGGTGGACGTCGTAATCGACGATTGCCACGCGCGCCAGGCCGCGGCGGCGGGCGTGCGCCGCGGCAATGGCGACGTTGTTGAAAAAGCAGAAACCCATCGCGCGATTCCGCTCGGCGTGATGACCGGGCGGCCGCACGACGGCCAGCGCGCGACTGCCGGGCGGCCCATCCAGAACGTGGTCGACGCCGCTGACAGCGGCGCCGGCAGCAAGGCACGCCACGTCGAAGGTATCTGGCGAGGTGAAGGTGTCCGGGTCCAGTGCCGTCGCCCGTCCGGCGGTCTCGCGGATCATGGCGATATAGTCCGCATCGTGAATCCGGCCGATCTCCTCGCCACTGGCGGGCCGGGGCTCGACGACCGCGCCATCCTGCTGCCGGAACTCGGCGGCGACTGCCTGCATCACGAGGTGCCGTTCGACGCGCTCGGGATGCCCGGGAGGAGTCAGGTGATCGGCGAACCGCGCCGACGTGAAGACCGTCAAGGACATGGAGACATCTTAGGATCGGTTGAATGAGCGTCGTGCTGTGGATTCTCGCCGTCGTCCTGGTGGTGGCCGGCGTCGTCGGCATCGTCCTGCCCGCTCTGCCCGGGACGATTCTGATCTTTGCCGGCCTGCTGCTGGCGGCGTGGGCCGATCATTTCACACGCGTCGGACCGCTGATGCTGACGATGATCGGCGTTATCGGCGTCGCCACCTACGGCGTCGATTTCGTCGCCACGGCGCTGGGCGCGAAACATCTCGGCGCGAGCAAGCGCGCGATGGCCGGGGCCGCGCTCGGCACAATCTTCGGACTCTTCTTCGGCCTGCCGGGAATCGTCATCGGGCCCTTCATCGGAGCGGTTGCCGGCGAGCTCACCCACCACCGTGACTGGAAACGCGTGGGGAAAGCAGGTGTATCCGCGTGGATCGGCTTCGCCATCGGCACCGCGGTGAAGGTGGCGCTCGCGTTCCTGATGATCGGACTGTTCGCCGCCGCATTTCTGATTTGACAACCGCCGGTTGGCGGGCTCAACTTGCTATCGGCTGTTCCGCGCGGCGAGCGCGGTCGTCACCCTCTCCGGCGTAAACGGCACCTGACGCAACCTGACGCCCGTCGCGTCAAAGATCGCGTTGCCAAGCGCACCGGCGACAACGGTGACGGCAGTCTCCCCTGCTCCAGCCGCTGGCATGTCCGGACGATCGAGCAGGACGGTCTCGATGCTCGGAACGTCTGCGTCGAGGAACAGTGGTCGGTACGTTCGCCAGTCGACCGACGTGACCTTCCGCTCGTCCCACGTCACCTCCTCGAGCAGCGTCCGGCTGATCCCCTGAATGGCGCCCCCTTCGAGCTGATTCCGCAGGCCGTCAGGGTTCGAGATCGGGCCGGCGTCATTGGCAATCACCAGCCGGCGGACGATGACGAGGCCAGTGTCCTGGTTGACATCGACTTCTGCGACCATCGCGCAGTATCCGTTGTCACCTTCGTACAAAACGCAGGAGATGCCACGTCCGCTCACCACACCGGTTCGGCGCACGTTCTGCCGGGGTGACGGACGCTGATCCCAGTTCGCCGCCCTGGCGGCAGCGTTGACGACCGCGATCAACCGCGGATCGCGAAGGTGTTTGAGCCGGTATTGCAGCGGGTCGACCCGCAGCGACGCGGCGATCTCGTCGATGAACGACTCGTGCGCGAAGGTGTTCTGCAGCCGCTCGGGCGAGCGTAACGGCCCGGTGAAGAACGTGGAGCGCACGTTATGCAACAGTACGCGCTGGGATGCGATTGTGCCGGTGCCACCGGCGTTCCCGTTTACCATCCCCGTGACGTAACTCGGGACGGCGTTGTTGCCGTTGGCGAAAGCGGTCGGAACCGGCGCCGGACTCCGCGGCTGGAAGACTGCCGGTTCGAAGCCGGCAAGCGTTCCGGTTACAAGATTGCCCGGCGTGTTCGCGCCTGGACGTCCGCCACGACTGGCTGACCATGACTCGCAGTCCCACGCGACGATCACGCCGTTTCGATCGACGGCGGCGCGTTGATCGACGACGTAGGCGACGCCGTAGTTTTCCCAGGCCATCTCCTCGCCGCGCATCAGCTGTACGCGCACCGGCCGTCCAGCCGCCTGCGACAGCAGCGCCGCGTCATAGGCGACGGTGTCCGCGCCATTGATGCCGTAGCAGCCTGGCCCCTGCTTGAAGATGACGTGGACGTTTTCCGGTCGCAGTCCAAGCACCATCGCGGCGGAACTGCGGAGCGGCCACACGGCCTGAGATGCCGCCCAGATCGTCGCCTTGTCGCCCTGCACGTCGGCGACGGCGCACGCGGTGCCAACCGAGGCATGCATCTGGTACGGATACAGATACGTTCCACGGACGATGATCGGCGCACCGGCGAGTGCGGCATCCACGTCGCCTGAATCGACGGCGCGCGTATCGCGGGTTGGCGTTTGCGCTCGCAGACGCGTATGCAGGTCGCGCTCGGCTGGCAACGGAGCGCCGGGTGTCCATGCGACCTTCAGCTTCGCGGCCGCCTGGATCGCCTGCCATGGCTGTTCCGCGACGACGCCGACGAAGTTCTTTTTGACCACTACCTGAACGAAACCGGGCATCCCCGTGACGGAGGTATCGTCCACGCTCGCCAGCGTGGCGTTCGCGTCCGGCGGTCGGACGACGCGCCCGTGCAACATCCCGGGTACACGGACGTTGTGGACGAACTCGAATCGGCCGGTGACCATCGCCGGGATCTCGACTCGTGGGACTGACCTTCCGAGCACAGTCCACTCGGCGGCTGATCGTCTTTTCGCGGTTGGATTGAGCGTCAGGTTGAACGTCCGACCGCCGACGAGTTCCGCATAACTGAGCTTCTTCGCCGGATCGCTGCCGACCGAGATGATGCCGTCCTTGATTGACAACCGTACCGGCGCCACACCGAGCCGCTCGGAGGCCATCGCCAGCAACGCCTCTCGCGCCGTGGCGCCCGCCAGCGCCAGATCCCCGTTGTTGAAATTCGTCGGATGCGACTGTGCCCCCGACGTCGTTCCCTGATCGGGCGTCAGTGCGGTGTCGCATTGCACGAGCGTGACGCGGTTGAACGGCACGCAGAGCTCCTCGGCGATCAGCTGCGTCTGCGCCGTGTAGAGGCCGTGCCCGAGCTCGCACTTACCCGTGTACGCGGTGATGCTGCCGTCGGACTTCACCGCGATCCAGCCATCGAGCTGACGACTGCTGGCGCCGTTCAGCCTTTGTGCCTCACCGACAGCCGTCAGGCCGAGACGATTGGCGAACCGGGCCGCGCTGAACGTGACGACCAGCGCGCCCGATTGCTGGATGAATCGGCGCCGGTTCATGCTCGTATCCCCCGCGCGTATTTCACGATCGCCTTCAACATGCGGGTGTTGGCGCCACAGCGGCACAGCACGCCGGACAGGGCCCGCCGGATCTCTGCGTCGCTCGCCTTCGGATTCCGATCGAGATAGGCCTTCGCGGTCAGCACGACGCCGCTGAGACAGAAGCCGCACTGCACCGCCTGCTCGTCGATGAACGCCTGCTGCAGTGGATGCGGCTTCTCGACTGTCCCAAGGCCTTCGAGCGTGGTGACGTCGGCTCCGGCGACGGCGGACACCGCCGTCACACACGACCGGACCGCCTGCCCCTTGACGATCACGGTGCAACAGCCGCACTGTCCGAGACCGCAACCGAACTTCGGACCGTTCAACTCCAGATCGTCGCTGAGGACGTAGAGCAGCGGCGTCGCCGGATCGACGTCGATCGTGTGGGCGCGCCCGTTCACCGAGAGGGAAATGCTCATGGGTGGCCTGGGTTGCGGAGGAGGCCTGGGCCGCTACCGCGCCGCGTAGGTTTTCGAAAATCCATTGCGTGTGTTTATCACGGTAAACGATCCGTCGTCCCGCGCGGAGATCTTGATCCAGTACGCGGGCCCATTATGGACGGGCGGAGGAGCCACCTGTGCGCCGCGCGCCGGCGGCGTCATCGGCGCGATCGGCAGTGCCGTCGGCTGCTCGTCCACCGTGTTGGCGATGAACACGCCGGGGACCGTGTACTCCTGCCCGCTGAGCTGCGAAAAGTGCAGCTGCCAGATGTCTTCGAGCCGCGGTGCCGAGAACAGCACCTTCATCGCGTCCGGCTGCCCACCCTTTCGCGTCCCGTTGTTAATCACGGCAACCCGCGGCTGGATGGCATGAACGAGCACCGGCGAGTTCGAGAGTGCCTGGCCGTGGTGCGACACGACGAACAGATCGATGTCGCCGAGCCGGTTCGCCGGACACATCAACTCGATTTCCTTGTTCCAGGTCAGATCGCCAAGGTGCAGCGCGCGGAACCGCCCGAAGGTGATGTAGGAGCCGACCGACTGCGCGTTCTCGGTCGTGTCTGCAGCCTGCGGTGCCGTGGCGGCGCAGTACGGGTTCGGCCGTCCGGCGCCGGGGACGGCAGCGGTCGTGACGCGGCCTGCAGCCGCGACGACACGCACGTTGACATCGCCCATCGAGAAGCGATGTCCCGGTGCAACGACGGTATGCCGGCCTTTTGCGTAGAGCGGTGGATACACGTTCTGCAGAAACGCGTCGGTACCGGCATTCATTTCGACGCTGGCACCGTGGTCGATGAACTCGCGGATCGGAATGCGGCTCGAGAGCTCGGCCATCGCCCCGAAGTGATCGCCGTGATAGTGCGTCGTGATCAAATGGTCGATCTGGGTGAGGCCGGCATGCTTCGCAGCGCCGAGGATGCGCTCAGCGTCACGCATCGCCGCCTGCCCGCCGTTGCCGGTATCGATGAGCAGCGCCTCACGTGACGGCGACACGAACAGCGTCGCGTTGCCCCCTTCGACGTCCACCACGTAGATGTCGAGAGCCCGGCCCTGTCGATCCTGCGCCGCCGCACCGGCGATAGCCAGGACCGTCACCACAACCGAGACGCAAATGAGTCGGCAATGGCTCGAACTCACGGACAGAAACTATCACGAGCTAAACCCGGACACCACGAACGAGGTCGTGCGCCCGCCGCTCGAGTGCCGTGAGCCGGGCTTCGAGGACGCCCCTGATTGCCTCACGGTCTTCGTCAGTCGCGTCCGCTGAAACGGGAATCGGCTCCCCCACCACCAGGGCGACGGATGTGAACGGCTTCGGGATCTGGGTGCGATCCCAGCTCCGCAACGTCCACGCATTCGCGGCTTCAAGATGGAATGGCAGCAGCGGATTTCCGGTCGCGCCCGCCAGCCAGACGGCGCCGGGCTGCGCCACGCGAGCCGGGCCACGCGGGCCGTCGAGCGTGAAGCCGGCAGGCTTTCCGCCCTTCATCGCCCGTACCAGCTGCACCATCGCCTTGCGCCCGCCGCGGGTCGTCGAACCGCGCGCGGTACCGTAGCCGAACCGCTCGATGATGCGCGCGATCCACTCGCCGTCGAAGTTCTCGCTGGTGATCACGACGATGCCGCGGCGGCGGAAGTAGAAGGCTGCTGGCAGAATCCGACCGTGCCAGAACGCCATCACCGGCTGGTGGCCGGATGCGACGATCGCATCGTAGTGGTGGAGCCCTTCGATCCGCCATCGCAGCGTGTGTCCGAGCGCGTTGATGAGTGGATACCCGAGTCCTGCGATGAACGCGACCTGCGCGCGTTTCCACACCGATGCGCGCCAGTCGCTCACGACAAGTCCCCACCTCCAACTTCCAAGTCCCAAGCGCGAAGTTCACGAAGCTGTCGCCGCGCGCGTCGTGCATTTGTGACGTTGTGCGTTGGCAGTCGGAAGTTCACCACTACATCCCGTTGTACTGCGGTCCGCCACCACCTTCCGGTGGCACCCAGGTGATGACCGCGTAGGGATCCATGATGTCGCACGTCTTGCAGTGCACACAGTTCGAAGCGTTGATCTGCAGGCGCGGCGTTCCATCTGCGTCGTGCGAAATCTCGTAGACATTCGCCGGGCAGAAGCGTGTGCACGGGTGCCCGTACTCCGGACCGCAGATCGAGCTGCAGACGTCGGTGTGCACGAGCAGGTGCGCCGGCTGATCTTCATCGTGCGCCGTGCCCGAGTAATGCACGTTCGTCACCTTGTCGAACGTCAGCTTTCGATCGACGCTGGTGTCGTTGCTCGGCCTGAGGTCTTTGCGCGGCACGGGGTAATAGCGCATCAGCGTCTGCATCCGCTCATGACCGGCATGTGCCCGCAGGTCACTCGGCCACCAGCCGTGCGTGGCGAGCGAGATCCCTGAAAACGCGAGACCGGCAACCAGACCATGCCCGAACGCCTGGTGAACGTTGCGGACGGGATACAGCTCCGCGCGCACCGGGCTGGCGTCGATCTTCGACTGATACCGCTGCAGGCTCGCTGCCGACGTGTCGCCGGCGCGGACGGCTTCGAATGCCGCTTCGGCAGCAAGCATGCCGGTCCGCATCGCCAGATGAATGCCCTTCAGGCGCATCGAGTTGAGGAAGCCGCCCGCATCACCCGCAATGAGCGCGCCGTCCATGTACGGCTGCGGAATCGTGTTCCAGCCGCCCTCCGGCAGCGCTTTCGCACCATAGCGGACCATCGAGCCGCCGGCGAGCAGCGACGCGATCATCGGGTGCTGCTTGAAACGGTTGAACGCCATGTGCGGATCAAAGAGCGGATCCTTGTAGTCGAGTCCGACGACGAAGCCGAGCGACACCTGGCCTTGCGGCATCGCGTAGATGAAGCCGCCGCCGAACTCCTCGAAGCGCAGCGGGTAGCCCAGGGTGTGCATCACCGTACCGGGCGCCAGACGATCTGCCGGGATCTCCCACAGCTCCTTCAATCCGACGGCGAACTGCTCCGGTTGCCGGCCGGCGCCAAGCTGCAGGCGCCGCAGGAGCTCCTTGGTCAGATTGCCGCGCACACCGTCGCAGAAGATCGTGACCTTTGCCATCACGTCGACGCCCGGCTCGAAGGTCGGCTTCTGCTCGCCGTGGCGGCCGATGCCGCGGTCGCCGGTACGGACGCCGACGACGCGGCGGCCGTCCAGCATCACGTCCTGTCCCGCGAAACCGGTGAACAGGTCAATGCCTTCACGCTCGACCTGCTGCCCGAGCCAGCGGACGAAGGCGTTGAGCGAGATGATGAAGTTACCGTGATTGCTGAGCGGCGGCGGGACGATCGGAAAGGCGATCTTGCCCTGCGGCGTCAGCAAGTAGACGTGGTCTTCGCGGACGGGCGCTGCCAGCGGCGCGCCCTTGGCAACGAAGTCGGGCAGCAGCTCGCGCAGCGTCGATGGATCGAGCACTGCGCCCGACAGCATGTGCGCCGCCGTCTCACGCGACTTCTCGAGGACGGCAATCGACAGCGGCTCGCCGCCCGGCTGCTTCTGCAGCTGCGCCAGACGCAATGCCGCCGACATGCCCGCCGGGCCGCCGCCGACGATCAGAATGTCGACATCGAGCGTCTCGCGCGTCATGACACGAAGGGCACGAAGAGATCGACGATCACGAAGACAAACACGCAGACAATGATAGTTTCTTCGTGCCTTTCGATCCCTGCGTGAGCTTCGTGTCTACGCTTTTTCCAGCTCCGCGATCAGCGCAGGCACGATCTCGAACAGGTCGCCGACGATGCCGTAATCGGCGACTTCGAAGATCGGTGCGTCGGCATCCTTGTTGATCGCCACGATCGTGCGCGACCCTTTCATGCCGACGAGGTGCTGGATCGCTCCGGAAATCCCGAGCGCCACATACAGCTTCGGCGCGACGGTCTGACCAGAACTGCCGATCTGCCGCTCCATCGGCAGCCAACCGTTGTCGCAAATCGGACGCGAGGCGGCAAGCTCAGCCCCCATCGCCGTGGCCAGCTTCTCGGCCAGCGCAATGTTTTCCTGTGCCCTGATTCCGCGTCCGACCGCGACAATGCGCTCGGCCTGACCGAGATCGACTGCCGGCTTCGCCTCCTGAAACGGAGCCTCCGGCTTCTGCCGGACCGCTGCCGAATCGATTTGCATCGGCATGCTGGTCACGGGCGCCGTCCCCCTTTTCTGCACGGCATCAGCGCGGAACGCGCCGATCTGGAAGGTGACGAAGAACGGCGGATCCCCCAGCGGCTTCACCTGCGCGGCCAGCTTCCCCTGGAACATCGGCCGCGTGAACGTCGCCTCTGTGCCGGCACCGGTAATGGCGGTGACGTCCGTGATCAGCGTCTTCCGCAGTCGCGCGGCGATCATCGGCGCACAGTCACGCGTCTGGTAGGTGTGCGGCATCAGCACGTAGGTCGGCGCGACGGATTGGACGATCGCGCCGATCGCCATCGCGTAGGCGTCCGGCGTATAGGAGTCGAGCGCCGCGCTCTCGCCAATGAGGATCTCGGCAACAGCCGCGGCCGCGAGCTCATCGGCGAGCCTGCTGACAGACGCCCCGAGCACGGCAACCTTAAGCGGCAGGCTGCCGGCCAGTGCTTGCGCGGCGGCGACGGTTTCCCATGACGCGCGATTCAACTTGCCGCCGCGCTGTTCGGCAACGACGAGGATCACAGGACTCGCGCCTCTTCACGCAGCCGCCTGGTCAGCTCCTTCGCCGCTTCGCCCGCGGATCCGGAAATCAGCTGCGTCTGCTTGGCACGCGTAGGCATGGCCAGGGCGACGATCTGCTGTACCGGCTGCAGTCCCTGCGGCATCCCGACCCTGCGAATCTCCTTCTTCTTCGCCGCCATGATGCCTTTGAGCGTGGCGTAGCGAAGCTGATTGATACCGCTCTGGATCGTCAGCAACGCCGGCAGCGGCATGCCGATCCATTGAAACCAGCCGCCCTCCAGCTCGCGCTTGACCCGCACGCTGTTGGTGGCCGTGTCCACCTGCACCTCCATGATGATGGTCGAGTGCGGGATGGCCAGCCGCTCCGCCAGGACGACGCCCAGCTGCGCCTGGCCGAGATCGTCTGACTGCAGACCAGTGAGCACGAGATCGAACCGCTCGTCCGCCATTGCTGCGGCGAGCGCGTCGGCAGTGACGAAGGCGTCGGCCGAGGCGAGGCGATCGTCGTCGACGTGAATCGCCCGATCGGCGCCGCGGGCCAGCGCCTCGCGAATGACCTGCTGCACGCGCGCCGGCCCGGCCGAGCAGACGACGACCTCGCCCGTGTGTTTTTCACGCAGCCGCAGCGCCTCTTCCAGCGCGTAGGCGTCCGGCTCGTTCATCTCGTAGCTGACGTCCTGCTCGCGAATCCAGGTCTTGTCGTCGTTGAGGCGCGGCTGCCACTCGCGGGTGGGGACCTGTTTGATGCAGACCGCAATCTTCATTGCACAAAGCTCACGAAGAGAACGAAGGCCACGACGACAGGTTGCCGATGACGACACACCCTTGCCGGGAGACACAGAGAACAGAACATTCAGGCCTCGGTGCCTCAGTGTCTTGGTGTGTCGTAATCACCCCTCGTACTTCTTGAACAGCAATGCAGCGTTCGTGCCGCCGAAGCCGAATGAATTCGACAACGCGTAGCGGACGGCCATTTTCCGGCTCTTGTGCGGCACGTAATCGAGATCGCACTCGGGATCGGGGTCGTCGAGGTTGATGGTCGGCGGCACTTCCTGGTGGTAGACGGCCAACGCCGAAATGCCCGCCTCCAGACCGCCGGCGCCGCCAAGCAGGTGTCCGGTCATCGACTTCGTCGACGAAATCGCCAGCGTGCGTGCGTGCGCGCCGAAGCAGTTCTTGATCGCGAGCGTCTCGAGCTTGTCGTTGTACGGCGTGGACGTGCCGTGGGCGTTGATGTAATCGACCTGGTCGGGGGCGACGCCGGCCTTGCGGATGGCCATGGCCATGACACGGCGCGCGCCGTCGCCGTCCTCTGACGGCGCTGTCATGTGATACGCGTCCGACGTGGATCCATAGCCGACGATCTCCGCATAGATCGTCGCGCCGCGTCGCTTCGCGTGCTCGAGCTCCTCGAGGATGAGGACGCCGGCGCCCTCGCCGATGATGAAGCCGTCGCGATCCTTGTCGAATGGCCGGCTGGCGCGGGCCGGTTCGTCGTTGCGCGTCGACAACGCCCGCAGCTGGGCGAACCCGCCGAGGCTCATCGGCGTGATGGCCGCTTCGGATCCGCCGGCGATCATCGCATCCGCATCGCCCCGCTTGATGATCTCGTACGATTCGCCGACGGCATGTGCCGACGCCGAGCACGCGGTGCACGTCGCCAGGTTCGGGCCTTTGGCCCCAAAGCGAATGGAGACCTGCCCCGAGGCGAGATTGATGATGGCGGACGGAATGAAGAACGGGGAGATCTTGCGCGGACCGCCTTTCAGCAACGCCTCGTGTTCGCGTTCGATGGTGATGAAGCCGCCGATCCCCGACCCGATGAAGGCCCCGACCTGCGGACCGTTCTCCTCGGTGATCGTCAGCTTCGAGTCGTCCATCGCGAACTGCGCCGCCGCGATCGCGTACTGGATAAAGAGGTCCATCTTCTTGACGTCCTTCTTTTCAATCCAGTTGAGCGGGTCGAATCCGTTGACCTCCGCCGCGATCTGCGCCGCGTAGCCGGTGATATCGAACCTGGTCACCCGCGTGACCCCGCTCTGACCGGCGAGCAGCGCCGCCCAGGTCTCGCGAGTACCGAGACCGAGCGCCGACACCAGCCCGATGCCGGTGATGACGACCCGCCTGTTCACCGCTGCTCCATCCCCAGACTCGGTCCCCTACTTCTTGCCCTTGCCGTGCGCCTCGATGTACTCGATGGCTTCCTTCACGCGGGTGATCTTCTCGGCGTCCTCGTCCGGAATCTCGATTCCAAACTCCTCTTCGAACGCCATGACGAGCTCCACCGTGTCGAGCGAGTCGGCCCCGAGGTCATCGACGAACGACGCATCCGGCGTCACTTCCTCTTCGTCTACGCCAAGCTGCTCGACGATGATGCTCTTCACCTTGTCTGCGACTGCCATCTAATCCTCCGGTTCGTGGTTAGTCATTCACCAACCCGAATCACATATACATGCCGCCGTTGACGGCGAGCACCTGCCCTGTAATATACGCTGCCTCATCCGAGGCCAGGAAACAGACAGCCGCGGCCACTTCGTCGAGCGTACCGAGACGGCCAAGCGGAATCGCCGATGCCCAGTCGGCCTGGGCTTTGTCCGTAATCGATTTCGTCATGTCGGTGGCGATCAACCCGGGTGTGACGGCGTTGACGGTGATGTGGCGAGACGCCACCTCCCGTGCCAGCGCCTTGGTCAACCCGATCAGTCCTGCCTTCGAAGCGGCGTAATTCGCCTGCCCGGCATTCCCCATCTGGCCGACCACCGAGCTGATGCTGATAATGCGGCCGGCGCGCTGCTTGATCATCGGCTTCAGCACGGCCTGTGCACAGATGAAGGCCGACGTGAGATTGGTGGCAATCACCTGATCCCAGTCGTCACGCTTCATCCGCAGCATGAGCTGATCGCGGGTGATGCCGGCATTGTTCACGAGTACGTCGATGCGCCCGTGCCGCTCGAGCACGCCCGCCACCAGCGCGTCCACCGTGGCGGCATCGGTCACATCCACCGCTGCCATCTCGGCGCGTCCGCCCGCTTCCTGGATCGCCGCCACGCTGGCGGCGGCGTTGTCACCGCGGGCGGCACAGACGACCGTCGCCCCGCGCGCCGCGAGCGTCTGCGCGATCGCCCGGCCGATCCCGCGCGAGGCGCCGGTGACGATCACAATCTTTCCGGTTAAGTCGAGCATGCAGCGACGACTGCGGGCAGGTCCGCGGGCGATCCAAATGACACCACGCGCACCTCCGCCTCCGCGCGAGCGCTTCGGCGAGAGATGTCCTCGTGGATTTTCTTGACGAGACCGCTCAGCACCGTTCCGGGGCCTACCTCAACATACGTAGTAACGCCTTCCGACGCAAGGCGACGCACGACCTGGTCCCAGCGCACCGGCGCCGATACCTGGCGAATCAGCGCGCCGATGGCCGCGCCTGCATCGCGCTTGGGTTCGGCGTCCACATTGGCAACCACAGGCACCCGCGGGTCTGCCGTCGTCAGCGCACGCAGTTCAGGCGCCAGGCGCTCCTCTGCCGGCTTCATCAAGGCGCAATGAAAAGGCGCACTGACGGCGAGAGGCACGATCCGTTTCGCACCGAGCGCCTTCGCACGCGCGCACGCGCGCTCGACGGCGGCGGCCGAGCCGGCGATGCTGATCTGCGCCGGGCCGTTGATGTTGGCAGGACTGACGACGTCTCCCTGCGCCGCTTCCTCGCAGGCACGCGTCACCGTCTCGAGATCGACGCCGAGAATGGCCGCCATCGCGCCGGCGCCGACGGGAACAGCTTCCTGCATGTAGCGTCCACGCCGGCGGACAATGCCGACGGCATCGGCAAGCGCAAACGTTCCGGCCGCGACATTGGCCGAGTACTCGCCGAGGCTGTGCCCGGCGACAAACGAAGGCTCGATACCCTGCGCACGCAGCACCTGACTCGCCGCCGTGCTCATCGTCAGGATTGCCGGCTGCGTGATTTCGGTGAGCATCAATTGTTCGTCCGGTCCCTGAAAACACAGGTCGCTGAGACGGGACGCGTCACTGCCGCTCGCCCGGAACGCCGCGTCCGCCTCGTCGAACGTGCGCCGCGCCACGGGAAAGGCCGCAGCCAGCGCTCGGCCCATGCCGACCTGTTGCGCCCCCTGACCGGGAAAGAGGAATGCGATCGTCAATTCGCCAACTTCTCCGCCGCCACGATCTCGCGCTCGACGCGGTCGATCAGCCCGCTGCTGCCAAATCGGAACGCCATGGCAATCGCGTTGCGGATGGCCTTCGCGGAGGAGCGGCCGTGACAGACGATGCTGAGGCCGGCGACGCCGAGGAGCAGCGCCCCGCCGTACTCGGAGTAGTCCAACCGCCGCCTGAAACGCCGGAACGCGCGCCGTGACAGCAGATAGCCCACCTGACTCGAGAACGTTCCGTGCAATTCGTCGCCGAGCAGCGTTTCCACAGTCTCGACCAGCCCTTCGCTCGTCTTCAACACAATGTTGCCGGTAAAGCCGTCGCAGACGATCACGTCGGCCGCGCCGCTGTAAATTTCGCGCCCTTCGACATTGCCGATGAAATGGATCGGCGCCTGCTTCAACAGCCGGTGCGCGTCACGCGTCAGCTCGTTGCCCTTGTTCGCTTCCTCGCCAATCGACAGCAGCCCGATGCGGGGCCGCGCGACGCCGAACGCCACCCGCGCGTAGACACCGCCCATGATGGCAAACTGCAGGAGGTGCTGCGGACGGCACTCGACGCTGGCTCCGGCATCGAGCAGCACGGCAGGAGCATTCCGCGTCGGGATCGCCGTCGCCAGCGCCGGACGATCAACGCCGGCAAGCATGCCGAACGCGCCGTGCGCCGCCATGACCGCCGCGCCGGTGTGACCGGCGCTGACGAGCGCTCCCGCCTCGCCACGGGACACCAACTCGGCAGCCACGCGAATCGACGCGCGTGGCTTGCGCCGGAGCGCGGCCGCGGGCGCTTCGGTCATCTCGACGACATCAGGTGCGTCGACAACGCGAACGCGAACGCCAAGCCGATGGGGATAACCGTGCGGGACCAGGGCTGCCTCGACGCGCTCGCGGTCGCCAACGAGGAGAATCTCGGCGTCGAGGTGACGCGCCGCGGCGACGGCGCCGTCGACAATCGTGTCTGGCGCGTGATCGCCGCCCATGGCGTCAACCGCAATGCGGATCATTGCGGGCGATCGACTCTACTCTTCGTCTACCGGGCGAACCGCGCGGCCCTTGTAGTAGCCGCAATGCGGGCAGATGCGATGCGGTGCCTTCGGCTCATGGCACTGCGGGCAGAGACCAGTGGTCGCCGCCGTCAATGCGTCGTGCGTGCGGCGCTTGGCGGTGCGCGTCTTCGAATGTCGTCGTTTTGGATTTGGCATGTGTGCAACTTCGCGGCGCCCCGACGGAGCGCCCCTACGATTCGCCTCCGACCAGCCCCTTGAGGGCGCCGAGGCGCGGATCCTCCCACTCGTTCCGGCACGTGCAGGTACCGGTATTCCAGTTCGTCCCGCACTGCGGGCACAGGCCCCTGCAGTCGTCCCGGCACAGGGGCTTCATCGGCAGCGCGAGATAAAACTGCTCCCGCAGCAGCTCGTTGAGGTCGATCGTGTCGTCGCGGTAGTAGCTCGTGTCCAGGTCCTCGTCCTCGACTTCACGCTCATCGTCCTGCGTCATGTCGCTCGCCGGCAGGAAGCGCAAATCGAACTGCGCGTCTACGGGCAGGCGAAACGGCTCGAGGCAGCGGCTGCACGGAAGCTCCAGCTCCGTTCGCGCGGTCCCAACCAGCCGGAATTTCTCTTTGTCCTTCTGAATGTCGAAGTCCAGAACGACCGGCGCGACAATCCGATACGGGTCCCCCTCCTGCTGCACGTCGGCAGGCTGGAAGGTGCGCGAAAAATGCACCTCGGACTGTCGATAGCGGGTGAGATCCAGCTGCATGGCTCGATACTGGGGCGTGTTTCCCGCCAGGCCAGACCGTCAATTATAGCGAATCTTGATGGGCTGGGCCGACCCAGGGTTTCGGGATGTAGAGCTGCTCGAACAGGTTGACGGCATATCGATCCGTCATGCCGGCGAGAAAGTCGCGGGCCGCGACGTCGAGCCCTTCAGCCTCGAGAATGCGCTGGTCGAGGAACTCCAGAGGACGTTCCCGCAGCTTTTCCCACAATCCGCCAAGAATCCCGGCGGCCTTCCTGAACTCCGCGGTCGCTGTCTCGTTCTCGTAGACGGCGTCGAAGAGGAAGGCGCGCATCGCCAGCGTCGCATCGAGCACCGCATCGCTCATCCGAATCTCGGCCAGTCCCCCCGCCTGCGTCTCGGTAACGACGTCCTTGACCATGCGGGCAATACGCGCCGACGACGAGGTGCCCAGCACCTTGACCGAATCCTTCGGCAGATCGTCTTCGATCAAGACCGCCGCCCTGACCGCGTCGTCGATGTCGTGATTGACGTAGGCGATCAGGTCGGCAACGCGCATGATTTGCCCTTCGAGCGTGGCGGAGCGCTTCTCCGGGTCGAGCCCGACCGGCGAGCCCTTCTTGCCCTTGGAATGCCGGCCAATGCCGTCGCGGACCTCCCATGTCAGATTCAACCCGCGTCCGTCGTTCTCGAGAACGTCAACGATGCGCAGACTCTGCTCGTAATGCCGGAAGCCGCCCGGTACCAGGGAGTCGAGAACCTTTTCGCCGGCGTGGCCGAACGGGGTGTGCCCCAGGTCGTGCCCGAGGGCGATCGACTCCGTCAGCTCCTCGTGCAGGCGCAGCACCTTCGCAATCGTGCGCGCGATCTGCGACACCTCGAGGGTGTGTGTCAGTCGCGTTCTGTAGTGATCGCCGGCAGGCGCGAAGAAGACCTGCGTCTTGTGCTTCAAGCGGCGAAATGCCTTGCTGTGGATGATGCGGTCGCGATCGTGCTGAAAAGCCGGCCGGACGTCGTCTTCAGGCTCGGCGCGCAGCCGTCCACGCGACTCGGCGCTCTTCGCCGCCTGCGGCGCCAGCGTCTCCAGCTCGCGCTGCTCGAGCGCCTCACGAATGCTGGACAACGATTGCCTCGAGAAAGCTTGTGCCATGCGCGATCGGTCCGACGCGAAAGTTGTCGGCGAGCGTCTGCCCGAGATCGGCAAACGTGCGGCGAGTGCCCAGGTCGATGCCCGAGCGCACACCAAGGCCCGTCAACAGCAGCGGAACATGCTCACGGGAATGGTCCGTGCTCGGTGTGGTCGGGTCGTTGCCGTGGTCGGCGGTGATCACCAGCAAGTCGCCCGGCCGCAGATGCGCGAGGACCGCCGAGAGCTGCTCGTCGAACCGTTCCAGGTTTGCAGCATATCCCGGTACGTCGTTGCGATGCCCGTACTGGGTATCGAAATCGACAAGGTTGGCGAAGACGAGGCCGTCATCCTGCTCGTTCATCACCTCGACGATGGCCTCGATGCCACCCTGGTCGCTGCTCGTCGGCACGCTGCGCTGAATGCCCCGTCGAGCGAAGAGGTCGGCTGTCTTTCCGATGGCGGTGACCGGAACACCGGCGCGCGTCATCAGATCGAGCAGCGTATCGCTGAACGGTTCGAGCGCGTAGTCATGGCGGTTGGCGGTACGGGTGAATGCGCCAGCGCTGCCGACGAACGGCCGCGCAATCACCCGGCCGACGCCCAGGCCACGGCCGACCATGTCGAACCCGATCTCGCAGATCCGATAGAGCTCGGCGACGGGAACGACCTCTTCGTGCGCGGCGATCTGGAAGACGCTGTCTGCTGACGTGTAGACGATGGGTTTGCCGGTTCCAATGTGCTCGACCCCTAGCCGCTCGATGATTTCAGTTCCCGACGCGACAACGTTTCCGAGCGTCCCGCGGCCGATTCGACGTTCGAATTCGGCGATGACGTCCGCTGGAAAACCGTTCGGAAACGTCGGGAACGGTCGGTCGAGGACGACCCCCATCATTTCCCAGTGTCCGGTAACGGAGTCCTTCCCCGCCGATGCTTCGGCCATCCGTCCGAACGCGCCGAGTGGCGGCAGATGCGCCGCAGTCGCGGGGTCGGCGGGTCCAATGTTGCTCACCCGGCCAAGCCCCATCGCCCGCAATCGCGGCAGCTTCAGCGGCACGTGCTTGGCGATGTTCCCGAGCGTGTCGCTTCCCTCGTCGCCGTAGGCCGCGGCGTCGGGCAGGTCACCGCAGCCCACGCTGTCGAGGACGATGAGAAGGACGCGGGGGAAAGGACGATTCAGGTCAGGAAGGCGATGAAAAGTAGTTGGCCACGGTGCGCGGGGTCTCGATTGTCGCAATGGCGTGCTTGAAGATCAGCTGGTCCTGCCCGTCCGCCTCGACGACGATGGCGAACTTGTCGAAGTTCTTGATGCGCGCTTCAAGGTGGCGGCCGTCCATCAGATAGATTTTGACCGTGAGCCGATCGCGGCGCGCAAAGTTGAGAAAGACATCCTGGATATTCGATTGTGCGGACGCCGACGAACGGGGTTCAGTGACCTGCGCCATCAGGAACCGTCGCCTCCCGCCTGCCTCGCCGAAATTTTCGACAAAGGCGGGTGAATGCGCGCCGCCAGAGTCGCGGACACGCGATCGAGTGTGCCAGGCTGTTCGCCGGGCCCTTCGAACCAGATAAGCGTAGGCTCTTTGCGGAACCAGATCAACTGGCGTCGTGCGTACCGCCGGTTCTCCTGGACGATCAGACGCCGCGTGTCGGCTTCATCGCGAACGCCGCGAAGCATTTCCATCACCTGGCGGTAGACGAGACCACCGAACGGACGCGCCTCCGGTGGGACGCCGCGGGCTAACAGCGCTTTCACCTCGTCGACGAGACCGCGCGCGAACTGCTCATCGACCCGTCGGGTGACACGTTCACTCGTCAGCGCCGGGGGCAGCTTCAGGGCAACGCTCACCACCTCGCAATCCGCAATCAGCGACCGCGTCTCCGCGAAATGCATAGTCAAGGCGCGGCCGGTCGTGTAATACACCTCCAGGGCGCGCACCAGTCGCTTGCGGTCGCGTGGCATGATCCGCTCGGCCGACTCGGGATCGACCCTGGCGAGGATCCGATGCAGACGCTCAGGTCCCTTGCGGGTGGCCACCCTGTCGAGCCGGGCGCGGAGGGCTTCGTCGGCGCCGGGACCGGGAAACAGTCCGCGTGTCAACGCGCGGTAGTAGAAGCCCGTCCCGCCGACAAGAATGGGAAGTTTCCCGCGGGCGTGGATGTCGCGAATGACCCGTTCCGCGTCCCTGGCGAATTGCGCTGCCGTATAGACATCCGTCGGGTCGACAACGTCGATCAGGTGATGCGGAATGCCGCGCCGCTGCCCGACCGGAAGTTTGTCCGTGCCGATGTCGAATCCGCGGTAGACCGCTGTCGAGTCACAGTTGATGATTTCCCCGCCATAGCGCTCGGCCAAAGCCAGGCTCAGGGCACTCTTTCCTGAAGCGGTCGGTCCCAGAACGGCAAGGACGAGGCGTCGCACTATGTGAATCTAACCACGCCACGCTAGGATCCGCGGGACTGGATCCATGAGCGCTCCGGATTTCGAAGAACCATTCGACCATCCCATTCACCGCGCCGCCGAGGGTGGCCACGCTCGGCAGGTGCGCGGCCTGCTCGACGCCGAGCCCGCGCTCGTTGGCAGGCTCGACCGCGCGGGCGGGACGCCACTGCACCGTGCCGTCCTCGGCCACGCGCACGCCGTCGTGACGTTGCTGCTCGATCGCGGCGCAGACATACACGCCCAGTACGGCAAGGGCCGACCGGCATTCACCAGTTATCCACCGCAATATTCAGAACCGATCGACATGGCGCTGTGGGGCGGCGCCAGATCCGTGCACGACGCGATGTGGCGGAACGCGTGGAACTGGGTGCGCTGGTGCCTCATCTGGCGCTTCCGGAAGCCTCGGCCCGGTCCACTCGGTTTGAAGATGGCGCGGCTGCTGCTCAACCGTGGGGCATCGTATGACCTCACGATTGCCGCTGCGCTCGGCGCGCGTGACCGGGTCACTGCAATCCTTGATGAAGACCCGGCGCGCATTCGTGACGCGCGACCGAATCTACGACGTCCGCTGTCCGCGGCGGTGCAGTTCGGCCACGACGCGATTGTGCGGCTGCTGCTCGCCCGGGGCGCCGATCCGACCTGGCCGGACGCGGACGACTCGCCGCGGGGCGCTGCGCTACACGCCGCCGCGAGTCAGGGCCGGCGCGAGATCGTCGAGCTGTTGCTCGCACACGGCGCCGATCCGAACGGATTCGTCGATTCCGCGGGCAACGCCGTCTACGCCGCCAAGACCGAGGACATCCGCACGCTCCTGATGGCGCATGGCGGAACCCTCGACCCGTATGACCTGGTCTGGCTCGATCGGGACGACGAGGTGATGCGGCGTGTGACGACCGATCCGGAATCGGCCTATGCCGGCTGTGGCGGTGTCTATCCCGCGGTCGTCACACGCCAGAAGCGCGCGCTGATGCAACGCCTCCTCGATGCCGGCATCCGTGTGCCGTCGACGCCCGACGGGTGTCGTAGCTATCTGCTCGAGCAACCGGACATGTTGAAGCAACTGCTCGAACGCGGTGGACTGGACCCTGACTATACCGACGAGAATGGAGCGACGCTGCTGCATGCGCTCTGCGGCCGCGATGACCGCGGCCGCACGATGGACCATCGCACCGAGTGCGCAGCGTTGCTGCTCGACGCCGGCGCCAGCATCTCTCCCAGAGATCGTCACTTCCGTGCGACTCCGCTGGCGCTGGCCGCGCGCTATAACCTGCCGGATATGGTCGAATTCCTGCTCGCGCGCGGTGCCCTGCCCCACCTGCCGGATGACGAGCCGGATCGAACGCCGCTGGCCTGGGCGGAAGAACGAGGTCACAGAGAAATCGCGCAGCTGCTGCGGCAAGCCGGCGCACGGTGATACGGCGCCAGACGCGTCAACCGACGCGCCAGAATACGTACAGCACCAGCACCGCAAGCAGGATGATCAATCCAAGCTGCTGTGTGCGTGTCGGCATTCTTAACCTGGGGGTTGCTCGTTGTAGAAAAACGTCACCGTGAAAAAGGCGACGGGGTCCGGATATTCAGGCGGCAGCGGCTCGACGGGATTTGAACCGACGATCGCATTGTAGGCGGCGCGGTTGAACGACTCGATCGACGAAGGCGCGACGACGTTGACGTCGGTGATCCGTCCGTTCTTGTGAATGTTGAACTGGACGACGACGTGGCCGCGGAAGCTCATGGCCGCACTCGGAATGAACCAGTTGCGCCGCACCTGCGCCACGAAGCGGCGGATCCACGGACCGAAGTCGATGCCCTTGGTGTCGAACTGAATCGTCGAACCGGGATCGTTCAGTCCGCCCTGCGGGTTGTTGAACGTCTGGTTCTGCACGTACCGCTCGAGGTTGCGCAGCGCGTCGCCGAGCCGGCCGGGCGCCGGACGGGAGATCTCGGTATCGCGCCGGATGCCGGTGTCGGCCGGAGGGAGGGCCCTGGCGATCTGCTCCTGCGGTTCCGGTTTTGGAGGTTCGGTGTTTGGCTTGACCTCGGTTTCGGCGCCTCGCGCGCGCTCTTCCGGGGCAGCTTCCGTGCGTTCGACGGTATCACCACGCGAAAAGGGCAACGGATTCTGCGGTGTCTTTGCCCGCTCTGGTGCGCGCGCCTGCCTGTTGATATCCGACAGCTCGGGGCGTGGAGGCGGCTTCTTGGCCTCCAGATCCACGCGCGGCTGCACGAAGACGAACCGCCGCGCCGCCGCGTCATGCTCGCGCTGCAGCGGCAGAAGCTCCTGCTGCCGCGCTTCGAGTTCCGCAGGGTCTGGCTTGAGGAACGTCAGCTCAGCGCCGAAGAAGATCAGCGCTACGACGACGGCGTGGAACACCGCCGCGAGCAGGATGCCGTCTCGCCTTGAAATCGCGTTGCCAACGACGAGTTCATCCTGGTACCGATCGTCGAAATCGAAATGAATCAATGATTGGAAGAGTGATTATAACATCCGCTAATTCAACGGGTTAGGGGATCCTATCCGCAAACCGCGAGCCACTGGTTACCGCTTCACCGCCGTATACAGGTAGACGATGCCGAACGTCAGGGGGACGGCCCGTACATCGGCAAATCCGGCCTGCCGCAACATTGTCACGAACTCAGCAGGAGGCGGAAAGCTGCCCACCGACTGCGGCAGGTACGAGTAAGCGCCGCCGTGACCCGAGATGCGGTGGCCTATCCACGGCAGAACGCGGTTGAAATACCACTCGTACAGCGCCCGCACTCCGGGGACACGGGGCATGCCGAACTCGAGGATCGCAAGCCTGCCGCCACGACGCAGCACACGCGCCATTTCGCCACACCCGACATCCGGGCGCAGCACGTTACGGATCCCGAACCCGATCGTCACGGCATCCGCACTGCCGTCGGCAACCGGTAGATTCAGCGCATCGCCGCGGATCAACGCGATCCGGCGGTCTTCCGCAGCGCGACGGACCTTCGTCAGGCCGAGTCCAAGCATCGCCGCGGCAAAGTCGATGCCGACGATACGGTTGGCTCCATGTGCCGCCAGCGCGATGTCGGCGGTGCCGGTGCAGACGTCGATCAGCGTCTCGCGGCCGGTGAGCTGCAGGGTGCGGATGGCGCGGATCCGCCAACGGCGATCGATGCCTGCGCTCAGCAGATGGTTCAGCAGGTCGTAGCGCGGCGCGATCGCGTCGAACATTCCTGCGATGCGGGCCGGATTCTTGTCGGGCGGCGCTGGCGTCGTCACTCGATATACAGCGCGAGGGCGGTTGCCGCGAAATAGACGATGCCGACGTAGCCGTTCAGGTCGAAAGCCTTCTTCACCTGCGACAGGTCGTCGGCGCTGACGAGCGACTGCTCGTACGCCAGCAGCACGGCCACGATGACGACTCCGCCAAGGTACAGCACCGGCAAATCGGCCACTGCCCACAACGCCGCCATTACGACGACCGTCGCCGCATGCATCAACCGTGAAATCGCAATCGACCGCGGCACGCCGAACCGCACGGGGATTGATCGGAGTCCGTGGCCGCGATCGAAGTCAACGTCCTGGCACGCATAGAGGATGTCGAACCCGCCCACCCACAATCCGATCGCGAGTCCAAGCAGCCATGGCGCGGCACCCGCGCGCCCACCGGCGGCAATCCATCCACCAACCGGTGCAACGGCCATCGCCAGTCCGAGAAACAGCTGCGTATACGACGTGACTCGCTTCGCCAGCGAGTACCAGAACACGATCACCAGCGCCACCGGCGCCAGCACCAGACATAGGGTGCTGAGCCGCGACGCGCCGTAGACGAACACCGCCGCCGAGACGATGACAAAGAGCGCGGCTTCCCATCGGCTCAACGCGCCGCGCGGGATTTCGCGCATCGCGGTCCGCGGATTGAGCGCGTCGAAGCGCGCGTCGACGAGGCGATTGAACCCCATCGCCGCGCTGCGCGCGCTCACCATGCACAGCACAATCCAGCCGACCTGTATCCAGGAGAACGGATGCTGACGCCACGCCAGCAGCGCACCGGTGAGCGCAAACGGCAGCGCGAACACCGAGTGGCTGAAGCGGACGAACGAAAAATAGGTGGTCAGCGTGCGCATGGATCCGTGATCAACTACCAACCTCCGACGTCCAACCGCGCGAGGTGTGTCATCCACCCGTGCGAATTGGGAATTGCGAGTTGGGAGCTGGTGGATCGAGCCACTGGACGGCTTCGGGCTCGATTCCGCTCAACAGGTATTCTTCCACATCGCGTACGCCCTCCGGTACGCGCACGGCAATCAAGGCTGCACGCTTTCCGGCTTCGATGCTGCCGAAGTCGTCGCTGAATCCCAATGCCCGCGCGCCGGTCAGCGTCGCGCTTTCCAGCAGCCGACGCGCCGGCACACGCGGCGCGATGCGGCGTGCCTCCTTCAGTTCCGCAAACATGTTCAGATCGGCAACGCTGGCCAGGCTGTCGGTGCCGAAGGCGACGTTGACGTCCATGGCATAGAACGCCTCGAGCGGCGGTGAGCCGACGCCGACGTGCACGTTGCTGCGAGGGCAGGAGGCGATCGTCACGCCCAGCGATGAGAGTCGCGACAGATCGTCGCCGTCAAACTGCACGCCGTGAACGACCAGAACGCAGCGATCGAGGAATTCCAGGTCCGAGAGATAGCCGACGGGGGACGTGCCCGGCGGTTCCCAGTCAGGCGACCAGACGCCCAGCTCCTCGAGGAGGACCCGAAACGGACCACTTCCCTGCTTGAGGAACTCGACTTCGTCTGCCGACTCGCCGAGATGAACGGCTGACACAGGCGCTGGACGTTCGTCGACTGCCGCGCGAATCGCACGAAACATCCCCGGCGACACGGAATACGGAGCATGCGGAGCGAGGGTGGTGCGAACGTCACTGGTGCTCTCGTCGGCCGCAACGGCGGCCGCCGCCGCATTGACGCGGGCCTGCGGATCCGCCACGTTGAAACCGAGCAGCTCGTAAAACACCTGCGCGGGCATCTGCGCCTCCCGCAGCAGCGGGATGGTCACCAGCGTGTTGCTGACATCGCCGATCAGACCGGTGCCGTGTGAACGCGCGGCGGCGATCGCGGCGCGCGCCGCGGTCAGAATTTCCGGCGCCGACGGATCGGGATAGCCGCGGCGCAGCGCCATCAGCGACCTGATCCAGCTGGTGAAGCTGCGGTCCGGCGGCACGCGACCGTGGAGATAGGAGAGCTCGAGATGCGTGTGAGCGTTGACGAGCGCGGGCAGAATCACGGAACTGCCGAGATCGATGGAGGGCGGGTCCCGCCGGAGACTGGTTCCGTCGGAGGCAGACCCGCCGAGGCCAGAGATTCGATTGGCGGCGATGCTCACCCAGCCGTCGTGAATCGGATCGTCGGCGATGGGCAGAATCCAGGCTGCCCGGTATGAAGGCAATTACTGCGCGAGCCGCAGTGCTTTTCCCTGGCGGCTTCGCGCGGGGTAGTTCCTGAGCTCGTCGGGCACCGACGAGTCACCTTCGGCGCGTGCCGTCGCCAGCGACAGCATGCGGGGGACGTCGCGCTCACGGAAGATGGGGTCGCCGAGGATCTCGTAGTGCATGTTGCGGCGCTTGGGAATGAACCCCGCGTCCTCGACGTTCTCGACAATCTCGAGTTCGTCCATGCAGTAGCTAGCGCCAGCGGCGCGGACGACGTTTTCCTCGATCATCACACTGCCCATGTCGTTGGCGCCGAACGCCAGGCTGAGCTGACCGACCTTGCCGCCCTGCGTCACCCACGACGCCTGGAGGTTATCGAAGTTGTCGAGCACGATCCGCGACAGCGCCAGGGTGCGGAGATAGTCCACGCCGGTGGCCTCGTAGCCGCCATGTTCGGTGTGCTCAGGCTGATAGCTCCAGGTGATGAATGCCGTGAAGCCGCCCGTTTCATCCTGCAGATTGCGCAGGCGGATCATGTGCTCGATCCGCTCCTCGTCCGTTTCCACGGTCCCATACATCATCGTCGCCGTCGTCCGGAGCCCGGCGCGATGCGCCTGACCCATGATGGCGAGCCACTCGTCTGACGACGCCTTCGAATAGCAGTTCAGGAGCTTGCGAACACGATCGACCAGGATCTCGGCGCCACCGCCCGGAATGCTGTCCAGGCCCGCCGCGACGAGCCTGTCGATCACCGCAGCAGTCGACAGTCCGTTCAGCCGGGAAATGTGCAGGACTTCAGGCGGCGACAGCGCGTGCAGTTTGAACTCGGGGTACCGCGCTTTCACTGCGCGGAAGAGGTCCTCGTACCACTGGATCGGCAGATCCGGGTTGTGGCCGCCCTGCAGCAGCAGCTGGTTGCCGCCGACCGCGATCGTTTCGTCGATCTTGCGAAAGATCTCTTCAAAGCCGAGGACGTAGCCATCGCTGTGACCAACGGGCCGATAGAACGCGCAGAAATTGCAGCGGGCCACGCAGATGTTCGTGTAATTGACGTTGCGGTCGATGATGTAGGTGACGATCCGGTCCGGATGCTTGCGCGCACGGATGCCGTCGGCGAGCGAGCCGAGCAGATGCGTCGGCGCGCGATGATACAGCTCCAGCGCTTCGGCGGCGTCGATGCGGCCGCCATCGGCGACCTTGCGGGCAATTTGATCGATCATCGTTTCCGCCGGGTCCGCGGCGATGGATCGTTCCGCCGCGGCACCCGGCCTACAGTTTTCTGCCGGGTCCGGGCGATGACCGTTCCGCCGCGGCACCCGGCCTACAGTTTTCTGCCGGGTCCGGGCGATGAATCGTTCCGCCGCGGCACCGGCCTACAGTTTTCTGCCGGGTCCGGGCGATGAATCGTTCCGCCGCGGCACCCGGCCTACAGTTGCTGCCCCGCCGACAGTTTAGTTTCCTGTGTAGGGCGGGTGCCGCCGAGGCCGACACCAGCGAGGCGGACCCGCCAAACCCCTGTCAAAAAAATTCCAGCGGCCTCCGGCGAGGCGCAAGCCCCAGATCGGCAGCGTGGTTCAAAAAGAGCTGTAAGCCGGCCGCTTCGTCAGCCCCCAGTCCGTATTTGACATTATCCCGTAAGTAGACAGCGGCGCGTGCCGTGCGGCGGGTATCGCCCCGCCCGTATTCGGCGGCGATGGCGTCAACCGACGCTACGCCCACGCGCTGCGCGGATTGAAGCGCCGCCACGTCGGCCGGTCCGATGACCCCCGACCGGCCGGTCCACGCCGCGTAAATGAACGGCAGCCCGGTCATTGCCGTCCACTGCTCCCCCAGATCGATCTTCTCGAGACCGAGCGCCGCATGGTCCGTCTCGAACGCCGGATCGCCGATCAGCAGGGCCGCGTCCGCTTTCTTGATCATCGCAGGCAGATCAGGAAGGTGCGAGATGAAATCGGGACCGATGCCGAAGTGGTGCCGGCACAGGACCCGAATGAGAGTCACTGAAGTCCGCGAGCTGGTGTCGAGTGCAATCGAGGTGATGCGGTCCACAGGCACGCGTGTGAACAACGCGACCGACGCGACAGGACCACGCGAGCCGATGCCCACGCCAGGAACGAACCGGTAGTCAGGATCCTGCAGATAGTCGATTGATGGAACCAGCCCGAGATCAACCTCGCCGGCGTGCAGCAGGGAGGAGCAGACCGAGGGCAGGTCGTAGCGGATCCGCCAGTAATCCGGATCGCGGTCGAGTGCCCACGTGAGCGGCCGCGCATTCAGGTAGCCGACTGCCCCGATGCGGACAGGCATGCTCACGCGAACCGGCCGTCGCGCTCGACCGGTTCGAACCCTGCCGCCTCGATGTTGCGGCGAATCTCTTCGAGCGGCGCCCGGCGGCGCCCGTCGGGTGCCTCGTCTGACGGCGACACGCCGTAGATGTCGTCGGCGCCGAATGTCAGCGCGACCTGCGCCAACTTCGGCCCGTAACGCTGCCAATCGACCTGAATGGTCGGAACGTTCGGCGCCGCGAGCCGTGCGATGGCGACCATCTTCACGTCGTCATAACCGGTCGTCGGACGGTAGGCAGCCAGCTTAAAAGGCAACGGATCCAACGACTGGACGCAGCCGAACTCGTCCTGCAATTCGGCGACGCGCAGCAACAGCTCGGTGCGTTCGGCCGCGGGCGCGGTGACGATCGACAACCGGACCTGCGCGAAACCGCGACTCGTCAGCGCCCGCAGCGCGGTGCGCGGGTCGGCGACCTTGTCGAGCGGCAGCTCGGCGATTGCGTCGAGCCCTGCGTCGTGTAACTGCTTCAACACGCCCTGCCCCTCCGCTTCGCGCCAGCGCTCGGCGTCGGCCCATGCGAATGCCGCCACGGTGCGGTTGCCGGCGACGGCTCGCGCAGCCTGCACCGCGCTGACGGCGGCAGCGAGCGTCTCCGGCGCGCCCGTCAGGCGGATTTCGCGGGCGGCGGGGGGGACAGCGTCGGCAATCGACTGATCGAGTGCGCAGCTGGCGACACGGAGGAACGTCGTGCGGCTGCCGTGCAGGCGCCGGCGCAGCGCGTCCGCAAGCATTCCGAGCGGCAGAATGTCGGGCGTCCGTGCAAGTTCACGAATGTCGTCTGCGGGCAGCCGTTCGCCGGCACTGATTCGGTCGATGTAGGTATCGAAGAGGGTGGTTGGCATTGATCAATTCAGAATGCAGAATTCAGAATGCAGAATGCAGAAATCGCGCTCCTGCATTCTGCATCCTGCATACGCGTTCTCATAAAGCCGCTTCCATCTGTTCGGCAATCCGCGTTGCCAGCGCCAGCGCGGCACGCCCCGCACGGGCGGGAACGCCAGGGGCGCGACCGGTCCTCGCCGCTTCGACGAAGTCAACGAGCTCACGATGCAACGGCTCGTCGTGCGTCACGGGAAGCTTGCCGCCCTGAATCGTGGGGCGACCCGTCGACGGCACCAGGCGGTAGACGTCGACCTCCTGCGACGCAAAATCGATGGACACGTAGGAATCGTGCTGGAAGAACCGAGCCTTTCTTACCCGTTCGCGGCTGATCCGGCTTGCCGTCAAGTTGGCAATGCAGCCGGACGCGAAACGCACCCTGGCATTGGCGATGTCCGTTCGCGGCGTCAGCACGTGAACACCGACGGCTTCGATCGACACCACGTCCGATCCGACGCAGGCGAGCAGCAGGTCGAGGTCATGAATCATCAGGTCAAAGATCACGTCGATGTCGAGGCTCCGTTCGGGGAACACGCCGAGACGATGAACCTCGATAAACCGCGGATTGGCGACCAGCGGCAACGCCGTCGTCACTGCCGGGTTGAATCGCTCCGTATGACCCGCTGCGAGCAGGCTCTGGTGACGGTCGGCTGCGTCGATGAGCCGATCGGCATCGGCCATGGATGAAGCCAGCGGTTTCTCGACGAGCACGGCGGCGCGGCGCGCGATGAATGGCAGCGCCACGGCCACGTGTGACTCGGTCGGCACGGCCACGATCGCTGCGTCGACGAGTGCAAGAACGTCGGCGGCGTCGGTGAACGCGCGCGTGCCGTACTTCGCGGCGATCTCGTCCGCGCGACCTGGCTTCGTATCGACCACGCCCACCAGCTCCACGTCCTGCATGGACGCCAGCAGGCGTGCGTGATGTTGACCAAGGTGTCCGACGCCGATGACGGCGATGCGAAGACGCTCCATTGACGAATGTGCGAATTTACGAATTCTCGAATTTGAATTGATCAATTGAAATCGTCAATTCGTCAATCCGTAGATTCGTCAATTCCGATCTCTCCCTACTATTGTGATTCCGGCCTCGTTGGCCGACGCCAGCATCGCATCCCGTTCGAACACCAGAGTCTTGCCGGCGTCAATCGACAGCGCGCTCGCTCCGGCCACGCGCATGGCCTGAATGGTCGCCAGGCCGACCACGGGCACGTCGAAGCGCATGTCCTGTTTCGGCTTTGCGACCTTGATGATGCGCACCCCGGGCCCGGCCAGATACCCGGCGCGACCGATCACTTCGTCGGTCCCCTCCATCGCTTCCAC
>Ga0111539_10001178_pt1 | contig 34718 bp, 26 predicted proteins | sample RhiMethybrSRZTD1_FD_79667 | JGI IMG/M metagenome (GOLD analysis project Ga0111539, IMG submission 79667) | Populus rhizosphere microbial communities from Tennessee, USA - Rhizosphere MetaG P. TD hybrid SRZTD1 (version 2) (version 2) | ecosystem: Host-associated > Plants > Roots > Rhizosphere >...
ACCGTCGATCATCACCACGATCCGCAAGAAACCGTATGGCACGTCCCGCGCCGTGAGCGGCAGCGTACCGAGGTCCCGGAGTTCCTTGGGCTGACCAGTGATCGGGTTGATCACGCGATACCCGACCCTTCCCCCGAGCTCGCGCCCAGCCTCGTCCCTGAACCTGACTGTCAATCGCTGCGCGAAGGGATTCGCTTTGAGGTACTGCATCAAGTCGGAACGGCCGAAGATCAGCGCCGCGTTCGCGAGCTTGGTGATACCGGACATCACTTGCTCGTCAGCCGTCGCTTGAGCCTCGGTATCGATCTCGTCCTTGTTACCGGTCAAGGCCAGACCCTCCCCGACCAAGCGTTGCTGCAAGTCCTTGTAGGCACGCTTGAGTGCCTCGAGATGCGTCGATTCCTGTTCCGTGCCCACGTAGCCCGCGGCGTCGAGCGTGCAGAGATCATTGAAGCCTCTGGCGAGCCGCGCCGTGTCCTGGACGTCGAGTCCGGCGGGCTCCAACGCCGCCAGGCTGGCCATTCTCTCGACGAGATGCTTGCGCGCCCCTTCCTTGTTCGCCCACCAGATCGTGACCCCTAGCAGGCATACGAGGCACACGGCCGCTGCGAGGCCAACCGAATGCCGGCGTGCGTTGTCGACCGCACGGCGCCACCAAGGCGGTGGGCGGAACAGGATCCGCTGGTGGCTGAGGAACCGCCGCAAGTCCTCGGCCATCGCCGCAGCCGACGCGTATCTCGCTCCGACGTCCTTCTCCAGCGCGCCGTGGCAAATGGTGGCGAGATCCACTGGAACGCGCGGATTCAACCGATGCACGGGCGGTGGGTTGTCGAACTGGATTCGCGCACGGACTTCGTCGCTCGTACGGCCCTCGAATGGCCGGCGCAGTGTCAACAATTCGTAGAGCACGACGCCGAGCGAGAAGACATCCGTGCGATGGTCGACCGTGGTACCACCGAGCACTCGTGCCTGCTCCGGGCTCATGTAGTACGGCGTTCCGAGGATCGCGCCGTTGTGCGAGATCGCCATGAAGCGGCTGTCGCGCGCGAGACCGAAGTCGGAGATGTAGACGCGGCCTTCTCGATCCAGCAGCAGGTTTCGCGGCTTCACGTCGCGGTGCACGATGCCCTGCGAGTGCGCGTGCTCGAGGGCCTCCGCGACATCGGCACACAGTCCTGCGACTGCGGGGATGTATGCAGCCGACGCGAACGCAGGCAGCGCGCACGGCGTGTCGTCTCCCTCTCCTTCTTGCAGCAGGATCTCCTTGGCCACGTCGTGACCCGGCACGTACTCCATCACGAAGTAGCGCATGCTCTCGGTGCGCCCTTCGTCGAAGACCCTGACGACGTGCGGATGCGTGAGCTTGCCCGCGCTCCTGATCTCACGCTCGAACCGCTCGATCTCCTGCGCGGACATCGACGCCATTTCGGTGACGATCTTGAGGGCCACGTCGCGGCAGAAGATCTCGTCGCGGGCGAGCCACACGGCAGCACCCATGCCACCACGGCCGATCTCGCGGAGCATCGTGTACTTGCCGATCCTGTGTCCCGAACGCGGGTCCAGGTCGACGGACGGTTGGTCGAGCCACTCGACCCCCTTCGCACCCGCTTCGAGCAGCGATTCGACTTCCCCGCGCAGCCCCGTGTCGTTCCCGCACACCTCGTCGAGCAACCCCGTCCGCTGCTCCGCGGGCAGATCCATGCACCGCTCCAGTATCTGGCGAACGTCCTGCCACCGCGAATCAGACATCAGCCAGCTCCCTGGCCAGCCACGCGCGCGCGATCTCCCACCGGCGCACGACGGTGCGCAGAGAGACATCGAGGATGCGGGCCACGTCGGCAATCGCGTAGCCCGCGAAGAAGCGCATCTCGACGACCTCCACGAGCTCGGGATCCAGCCGCTCCAAGCGCTGCAGCGCCTCGTCCAGCGCGAGCAGGTGCGGCCCACTCACGCGCAGGGGATGGTTCCCCTCGTCGAGGGAAACATGGTTGCCCGTGCGCTTTTCGGATTCCCAGAATCGCACGCGGTCGACGACGACCTGTCGCATCGCGCGCGCCGCCGTGGCCAGGAAGTGGGCCCGGTCCACCCAGTTGTGCGCATCGCTGCGAAACAGCTTGAGATAGACCTCGTGGACCAGACTGGTCGCACCGAGCAGGCCGGAGTTGGCCGCGAGGACCGAACGAGCCATCGATCGCAGCTCGCCATACACGATGTCGAAGAACTGCGACTTGGCCGCAACCTCGCCGCCCTTGAGGCGTGCGAGGATCGCATTGATGTCGACTCTGTCCACACGCTTCCTCGTGGAGGCCCGCGGGACTTGGGCTCTTCACCCGGCATACCATTGAATCGGCGGCAGAACCAGTCACGTACGAAGTAACGAAAACTGGGCCGCGGTCGCGCCAAAATGTGTGTTGGCTCCCTGGCGCATGCGAAGGCACTACGCGGGCACTCGCGTTGCCGGCCGCCGCTGCGAGCTTGCCCCGCGCCGCAACTCAGTCGCGAAGAGAGCGTTCCGTCGCCGCCCGTGTTCGGGATCGATCGAGCACTACGACCTGATGTCGGAGCGACTGCGCGGCCGGGAGGGCTGGAGAGGAAGCCGGCCTCCCGACTGCAATCACTGCTCACCCTCGCTCACTTCTTCGCCCAAGCTTCGAGGTGCTCCTCGGAGAGGAGTTGCACGCCAAGCTCGTTCGCAGCCTGCTTGAGACCCATGCGTTTGCCTGTTCCGTCGAGCGTTCCAAGCGGCACGTGAAGAGTCTGCGCCAGGACGAGGTAGGTGGCGTCGTAGGCGGAGAGGTTGTGCTCGAGCGCCATGAGCCGGACCTCCCTGAACATGGTCTCTGGTTCGATCACGATGGTGTGGATAGGTAGCAGTCCGAGCAGGTTCACGAACTCACCCACGGCTGCTTCGGTAAGGCGCTTGTTCTTCTGCGCGGTGCGAAGGCCGTTCGTGACCTCGTGAATCCAGATGGTCGGAACTGCGGCGCCGAACGCGGGAAGTGCTTCGAGCACGGCCGCGGTGAACTTGGTTTTCTCGTCCATGAAGCACCAGGCAAGCGTGAGCGACGCGTCGAGTACGAATCTCACACCTCACGGCCCTCGTTGATGAGATCCTCGACGGTGAGGTCGCTGCCAAGGGTCTGACTGTTCTGGAGAGCGTGAATGCCGCGAACGGCTCTCTCCGCCTTCGCGCGGTCGAACGTCGCGCCGGAGAGCGTTCGGAACGCATCCTCCGCGTGCTTGCCGTTCTCCTGCCCAGCGAGTCGCCGGAGCGCCTCGCGCACGACCTCGCTCACGGAGGAGTAGTGGCCTCCTGCGACCTTCTCACGAACGTAGCGGGCCAGTTCCGCGGGAAGGGAGATGTTCATGGTCGTGATCTTCATGGGTTCCGTGCGCACAAGGATATCATGGCAGCCAAGCATTGGCAATTATTGGCGCAGACCGCGTCTACACAACCATCGTTCTCATCGATGGTTCAGCCTCCATGATGCTCATGGGTGCTTCGGCCCCCACGTGCGGCCTCATCGGCGACATCGGACGCAGCCATGAGGTCGCCGCGCCAACCCGACTGGCAGCCCTTGTCACTGCTCGAGGCTCTGCAGGATGCGCAGGTAAGAAGCGTATCGCGCCCGGCTGATGCGACCAGCAGCCGCGGCGTTGCGCACGGCGCAGTCGGGTTCATCGCGGTGGCTGCAGTCCGAAAAGCGGCAGCGGCCCGCGGTCGCGAACTCCGCGAAGCCACTGCGCACCTGTTCGGCATCCAGACGCTCGAGGCCCAGCGCGCGGATCCCCGGCGTGTCGATGATCCGCGTGCCGTCATCAAGCCGCCGCATGCTCGACCACGACGTCGTGTGACAGCCCTTGCCGTCGTCGCGAACGGCGCCGACCTGACGCCCACCGTCCGGGTCCAGCGCGTTCAGCAGCGACGACTTGCCGACGCCGGAATGGCCGACGAACACGCACGTCTTGCCGGCGAGGTGCGCGCGCAGCGCTGCGAGCCCCGAACCCACGGCAGCGGAGCACGCGAACACCGGCACCTGCAGCTCGGCATACGGCGCCATGACCCGATCGACCTCCGTCGTGTCCCCAACCAGATCGACCTTGTTCACGCAGATGGCCGGCTTGGTGCCGCCGCTGCCGAGCGCGAGCAGGAAGCGATCGATCAGGCCCGGCCGCAGCGGCGGCTCGGCGACCGCGACCGTGATCACCGCCACGTCGACGTTGGCTGCCAGCGTGAGGTCGCGATGGGTGTTGCCGGGATCGGGCCGGCAGATCCAGCTGCGCCGAGGCAGCAGCGCCTCGATGCGCGGTGGCCCTTCGGTGATCGTGAACGCGACCTCGTCGCCGACCGCGAGCTGGAACTCGGGGCCGAGCAACCGCGCCGCGATCCGCGCCGAAGCTCCCGTGTCGAGCTCGACGCGCCCGTGATGCAGCGCGACGACGACCGCTCGCGGCAGGTCGGTGGTGTCGCGTTGGTCGACGCCGTCGCGCACCTTCGCCACAGCGCCGCCCTTCGGCATCTTCTCGAACGCTTCCGCGTCCTCGTCCTCGTGCCAATGCCGGCCCGGCCTCGGCCGTGCGTGTCGTTGTGAGGCGCGTCTCTTCCTGGCCTCCTGCTTGCGCCGTTGCTCCTCCTCGCGATCCAACCAATGACGCATCATCCGCGCGGCCCGTTCGCGCATCCGGGCCTTGTCTTGCTCCGCTCGTGCCATGGAACCACTCCGTCTCGAGAACCTGGGATCGAACCGAAAGGCCACTCCGCGCGATCGGCGGGGCCGATCACGGCAGGGCGGCTACGGGATCTGCCGCTCGCGGTGGCGAGCGGCGGTTCTCAGGAGGCGGCGGTTGTCACCGGGCGTGAACGTAGCGCTGCGGCAAGACCGCGGCAAGCCGCGCCGCAGCGAGCATCGCGTGAGTCTGCTCGCTGCAGCAGTTCCTCTCACATGCCGAGCATCAGCACGAGGCCGTTCGACACGATCGCAGGGAACGGCGGGCCGAGCACCGGCAACGCGATGGCCTGCGCATAGAAACGCTGCGTGACGAGCGCGACGTTGTTCGGGATGCCCAGCGGGAAGCTGCCGATCGGTGGCGTCAGCCCGAACCCGAGGACTGCGGAGTTGACCGGGTCCACGTAGGCCGAGCACCCGGACGGGAAGCCCAGGAAGGAGAGATCGACCCCCAGTGGGACCTGCCCGTAGCTCAGCACCATGAACCCGAAGATCGCCGTGGCCGGGACACTGGTGACGTCCATCGTGAACGTCGTGTTGATGCGCGGCCTGCTGCCGGCCGCGGCATCGAGGTGGAGCGGCACCGCGCCCGCGACGCCGACGATGAGGCCGGGCAGCGCTGCCGAGAGGTCGGTGCTGCCGGGATCCGCAGCGTTGTTGCCCTCGGTGAAACCGACGATCGTCATCTCGCTCGAGCTCGGGTTCTGCGGATCGACGCTGCCGTAGTTGAACTCGATGTCGCCGCTCGAGTAGAGCTTGACCTGCACGTTGTTGCCGGCGTTTGCGGGAAACTGGAGCGGGTAGTTCGGCACGTTGACCCAGGTCGCCATCGCGAAGCTCGGCGTCACGTCCCAGTACACCTGACCGCCCCCCGGCTGGTAGAGATCGCGCCAGAACGGCGCGATGCGCCGGTCACTCTGCAGGTAGTCGGGGATCGTCGGGTAGTAGATCGAGCTCGGATTGGTGGCGCACCACAGATAGCCGTTCGAGGAGAGATCGACGGTGGTGATCGTGGTCCCTTCGAACGGGAACGAGAAGCCGAGCGCGAGGCCCTGGTGGATCGAGTCGTCGCCGACACCGGGCAGCACGCTCGTGTAGCTGTTGTCCCAGCCACTACCGGGGATCCCGATGTAGCCGCTGCCGGGCAGGTAGACGAAGCGCACGCTCGAGTTCGCGAGGTCGACGTTGTTGAACGCCTCGTAGACCGTGCCGTTGCGCGGGCAACCTGTGCCGTAGCGCAGCGTGTCCGCCTGGCGGCAGCCCGTGCGTTCGAGGATCAGGTAGCCGCCGACGCCATTCGGAAGGAACTCGAAGCTGCGACCCGCGACGTCGTACGAGCTCGGGCCGAACACCTCGTAGGCCGTGGGATTCGTGCCGGTGTTCACCGGGTTGCTGCTGAGCGACAGGAAGTCGATGGGGTTCGCGGTGGCGTTGTTGCCCTGCGTCACGCCGATCAGTGCCGTATGGCCCGTGTTCCCGTCGATGTTGTTGGCGATGTTCTGCGAGATCACGATCTCACCGGTGCTGAGCAGCTGCACCTGGACCGTCTCGGTCGGCGCGGTCAGCGCGGCGCCGAACTCGGGGACCGCGTTCCAGGTGACCACGCCGCGGGCCGGCGCAGAGCCGCTGGCGGGGATCGCATTGAAGTACACGCCGGTCCCACCCGGCGGATAGAAGTCCATCCACATGCCCGCGATGCTCGCGGGATCACTGAGGAACCACTGCTCATCGCCGCTGCAGCAGCGGCTGTCGGTGTTCGCCGCGAGCCAGATGAAGCCGTTCGACGAAACCCAGATCGAAGTCACGGGGCCGCTCGGCCCGGGGAACGTGAACCCGAGCGCCTGCGGGCCCGAGACCTGGTCGTCGCTGAGATTGAGGTTGGTGCCGAGATTCGTTTCGAAACAGGGCGCGTTGGCCACCTGAGCGATGGCCGGAGCGCTCAGCAGGATCGCTGCCGCGATCCAGAAGCGGGTTTTGGACATGGTCGGACCTCGTAACGAGGGAGGGAAGGAGTGGCAGTGCAACTGCCATCGGGGGCAACGCCATTGTCCCGCAGCACCACCTCTGCGCAACGCCGGGGCATCCGAGCAGCCGATGCTGCACGTCTTATTCACGTCCCGCGCGACTTGCGCAGGCCCGCGGGCGGCCATGACACTCGCGAAGAGTCCCGTCGCGACTGACATGCTGTGTGCTCTAGCATCACAGCATGAACCGCGTGCGGGCCATCCGCGACTATCACGAGCGGACCCAGCACCACCAGCATCGCTTCGCCGCTGCGATGGGTTACATGGACTGGGCCAACCAGCCCGATCCGTATCGTCGCTACACGAACGCGCCGCGGCACCTGCTGCCACTCTGCGCACCAGATGGCCAGCCGCGGTATCCGGCGCTGTTCGCGCCGCCGGACGCGGGCGCGCTGCCTGCCGCCGCGGTCGACGGAGCCTCGATCGGGCGCCTGTTCCAGGACAGCCTCGCGCTGTCGGCGTGGAAGCAACAGCGGACCACGCGCTGGGCGCTGCGCGTGAATCCGAGCAGCGGCAACCTGCACCCCACCGAAGCCTACCTGCTCATCGGCGCGGTGCCGGGTCTGTGCGAGCTGCCGACGCTGAGCCACTACGCGGTGCGCGAGCACGCGCTCGAACGGCGCGCCGAGATTCCGCGAGCCCTGTGGCAAACGATCACCGCAGGTCTGCCCGACGCCGCTCTGCTGGTCGGCCTCACTTCGATCCCGTGGCGCGAGTCCTGGAAATACGGCGAACGCGCCTACCGCTACTGCATGCAGGACCTCGGCCACGCGATCGGCGCGCTCGGCTTTGCGGCTGCGGCCCTCGGCTGGCGCACGGCGCTGCTCCCGGTGCCCGACGCCGAGCTCGCCGTGTTGCTCGGCATCGACGAACAGCGCGGCCCCGAGGCCGAGCATCCCGACGCGCTGCTCGTCGTGCATCGCGAGCATGAACCCACGCCGGCGTGGGCGCGCTCGTTCACCATCGCAGCGAACGACCTCGAGGCACTTCGCGCGCTGCAGCGGCATGGCACGCCGGCTCCGCTGAGCCGCGATCATCACGACTGGCCCGCGATCGACGAGGCGATCGACGCCACGCGCTTGTTGCAGCAGCCACCGGCGCTGTTCTGGGACCGGCCAGCAGCAACCCGCGACCCGCTGCCGCGAGCACCCGATGCCGACAGCCGCGTGTTGTTCCACCAGCGGCGCAGCGCGGTGGCGATGGACGGGCGAACCGGCAGCGACGCCGCGAGCTTCTGCACCACGCTGTTACGCGTCGTCGATGCGCGTTCGCCGCCGTTGCAGGCGCTGCCGTGGCGCGGCCGCGTGCACCTCTTGCTGTTCGTCCACCGCATCGCGGGCCTCGTGCCGGGCTGCTACTGCCTCGTGCGCGGCGGCCAGGACCCGCAGTGGCTGCGTTCGCGCATGCGGCCCGAGTTCCTGTGGGAACGACCGGAGGGCATACCGGCGTCGCTGCCGCTGTTCCTGCTGTTGCCGATCGACTGCCGCGAAGCGGGTCGCACGGTCAGCTGTGGCCAGGCGATCGCCGCCGACTCGGCGTTCGCGGTCGCGATGCTCGCCGAGTTCGCGCCGACGCTCGATGCGATCGGGCCTTGGGGCTGGCGCATGCTGCATTGGGAGGCCGGAGCGATCGGGCAGCTGCTCTACCTCGAGGCCGAGGCCAGCGGCCTGCGCGCGACCGGAATCGGCTGCTTCTTCGACTCGGCGGTGCACGAAATGCTCGGCATCGGCAGCGAGGATCTGCGCACGATCTACCACTTCACGACCGGTGGCGCCGTCGAGGACGAACGGCTGCAGGTGTTGCCGCCATACCCGGAACGCAGCTGAGCCCCGGGCCGCGCGTTCGGGAAACGGAACACGGCCCGCGGCCGTGTTCCAGTTCCGGCATTCCCTGCCCCCGCAATCCCCCGGCGCGAGCACGCGCTACGATCTGGCAAGCGAGTTGCATTGGCAACCGGCCCCGAATCATCGTGAACCCTGACGCGACCCAGGCCCAACCCGCCGCCCGATACGGCTCCTCCGACTTCCAGGCCCTCGCCGAGACCCTGTCGTCGCTGATCGCGCTGATCCGCGGCGGCAAGATCGTCTACTCGAACCCGGCGGCCTGTGCGCTGCTCGGCTACCCGCGCCAGTGGTTCGTCGGCCGTGACTTCTGGGAGGTCGTGCATCCCGACGATCGCGCGCGGGCGATCGCGCGCGGGCGCGCGCGCGCTGCTGGCGTGCCGCAACCAAAGCGCGTGCGCGAACGGCTCGTGCACGCCGACGGACACGCGATCTGGATGGACTACTCGATCGACGTCGTGATGTTCGAAGGCCAGCCGACCACGCTGTGCACGGGCCACGACGTCACCGAGCAGATCCGCATGGAGCAGCAGCTCGCGCGCAGTGAAGCGCGCCTCGCCGAAGCCCAGCGCATCGGCAACATCGGCAGCTGGGAGTGGGACATCCGCGGCGACAAGATCGAGTGGTCGGACGAGTTGTGCCGCATCTACGGCACCGGCCCGAGCGAGTTCGGCACCTCGCTGCAGAACTACCTGCAGCTCGTACATCCCGAGGACCGCGCCATGGCGCGCGTCGTGATGGAACAGGCGCTGCTGCGCGGCGGCGCATTCGCGTTCGAACACCGGATCGTGCGCGTTGACGGCCAGGTGCGCACGATGTTCGGCCGCGGTGAAGTGTTCCGCGACGCGTCGGGCAAGCCGATCCGCGCCGCGGGCACGGGCCAGGACATCAGCGAGAAGAAGCGCATGGAGCGCGAGCTGCAGCAGAGCGAGGAACGGTTCCGCAACCTCTGCCTGCAGGCGCCCGTGATGCTGATGTCGTTCGACCCCGATGGACGCGTGCGCGACGTCAGCAACTTCTGGCTGCAGACCACCGGCTACACGCGGCAGGAGGTCATCGGCGAGGAGGGCTTCCAGTTCATCACTCCCGACTCGCGCGAACGGCTGCTGCGGGCCATCGAAGAGAACCAGCGCAACAACGAGATCGTGATCCGCAACATGCCGCTGCGCGGCATCTGCAAGGACGGCAGCACGATCGACCTGTTGAGCACGAGCGTGGCCGAGGTCGACGATGCGGGCGAGCAGCGTGGCGCGATCTGCGTGCAGATCAACCTGACCGATCTGCAACGCGCCGAGCAGGCGTTGCAGGAGAGCGCCGAACGCTACCGCGCGCTCGTCGAACACGCTCCCGAGGCGATCATGGTGCTCGACGTCGAGCTCGATCGCTTCGTCGACGTGAACGAGCCTGCCGAGAAGCTGTTCGGCTACTCGCGCGAGAAGCTGCTGACCATGGGGCCGCTCGATTTCTGCCCCGAGCGCCAGGCCGACCGCCGCGCGTCGTGCGAAGTCGTCGAGTGCGAGCACAAGAAAGTGCTCGAGGGTGGCACGGCGACGTTCGAGTTCACGCACGTCGACGCGTCCGGCCGCGAGATCATCTGCCAGACGCGCTTGTCGCGTCTGCCCGCCGCGGGTCGCCAGCTGATCCGCGCGACGATCACGGACGTCACCGAGCTCAAGCAGCTGCAGGACAAGGTCCGGCACGCCGAGAAGCTCGCGGCCGTCGGAGTGCTGGCCGCGGGAGTCGCGCACGAGATCGGCAACCCCTTGATGGCGTTGTCGATGGCGGCGCAGAGTCTCGAGCGGCGCACGGGCGACGCCTACACGCAGAACAAGCTGTCGTTGATCCGCGAGCACATCGACCGCATCGCGCGCATCGTGCGCCAGATGAGCGACCTGGCGCGCCCGCCGAGCGGCGTGCGCGCCGAACACGACCTCAACCGGATCGCGCGCCGCGCGGTCGAGATGGTGCGCTACGACCAGCGCGCTCGGAACGCCGAGATCGACTACCAACTCGCCGAACACCTGCCGGCCGTCGAGCTCGTCGAAGACGAGCTGACCCAGGTCTGCATCAACCTCGCGCTGAACGCGTTCGACGCGATGGCCGACAATCCACCCGAACGGCCGCGGCGCCTGACGCTGCACTCGGCCATCGGTCCCGGCGTCGTGCGCCTGACGTTCCACGACAACGGACCCGGCGTGCCGCACGACGTGCGCTCGCGGTTGTTCCAGCCGTTCTTCACGACCAAGGAAGTCGGCAGCGGCAGCGGGCTCGGCCTCTCGGTCAGCTACCGGATCCTGCAGGAGCACGCCGGCACGCTGGTGCTCGACGACAGCGTGGTCCAAGGCGCCGCGTTCGTGCTCGAGCTGCCGATCGGGGTGCGCCTGTGACGTTCCGCATCCTCGTCGTCGACGACGAGCCCGCGATCCGCGCCGAGCTCGAGGAGGCACTGCAGGAAGCGGGCTTCGCGACGCAGGGCGCCGGCAACGGCAGCAGCGCTGCCGGTCTCGCGCAGCAGCAGTCGTTCGACCTCTGCCTGTCCGACGTGCGCATGCCTGGCTCCGGCGGCATCGAGCTGCTGCGGCGGCTCACCGAAGCGAGCCCCGAGACGATGGTCATGTTGATGACCGCTCACGGCGAGCTCGACACGGCGATCGAGGCGTTGCGGCTCGGCGCCGTCGACTACCTGCTGAAGCCGTTCCGCCACGAAGAGCTGATCGCGAAGGTCAAGCGGCTCGCCGAACACCGGCGGCTCGTGCTCGAGAACCGCAACCTCAGGCGGACCCTCGATGCCGAAGTGCCGCGCAGCATCGTCGGCGACGGCCCTTCGATCCGGAAGGTGCTCGAGACCGTCGATCGCGTCGCGTCGCTGCCGACGCACGTGCTGATCACGGGCGAGAGCGGCACCGGCAAGGACCTGATCGCGCGCGCCGTGCACGACCGCGGTTCGCGCGCGAAGGCACCGTTCGTGCCGATCAACTGCGCCGCGATCCCCGAACCGCTGCTCGAGAGCGAGCTGTTCGGCCACGTGAAGGGCGCTTTCACGGGCGCTTCCGAGCACAAGGAAGGCCTGCTCAAGACCGCCGGCGAAGGCACGATCTTCCTCGACGAGCTCGGCGACATGCCGCTGTCGCTGCAGGCCAAGCTGCTGCGCGCGATCGAGAGCCGCGAGATCCAGCCGGTCGGGTCGACGCGGCGCGTGCAGATCCAAGCGCGCGTCGTCGCCGCGACGCACCGCGACCTGCGCGAGCTCGCGCGCGCCGGCAAGTTCCGCGAGGATCTCTACTACCGGCTCGCCGTGGTCGAGATCCCCGTCGCGCCGCTGCGCGAACGGCGCGAGGACATCCCGCTGCTCGCGAATCACTTCGTCGCCAAATACGCGCGCGAGCTCGGCCGTACCGTGCAAGGCATCGCGCGCGACGCGCTGGCCTTGCTCGCGGGCCACGACTGGCGCGGCAACGTGCGCGAACTGTCGAACGCGATCGAGCGCGCGGTCATCTTCGCGGCCAGCGAGCAGATCACCGCGGTCGACCTGCCCGAACCGGTGCGGGCCGCTGTGCCGCGCGAGCCCGACTACCAGGTGAACCTGCAGCTGAACCTGCGCGAGGCGACTGCCGAGTTCGAGCGCGCGCACATCCTGCGCATCATCGAGCAGTGCGGCGGCAACAAGCGCAAGGCCGCCAAGCTGCTCGGACTCGGCGTAACTTCGTTGTACCGCAAACTCGGCTCGCCGATCGGGAACGCCGAGATGTGAGCCTGCTCCGCCGGGGCAACGCGGGAAGCGTCTGCCCTCGAAAACAGGTCGCGAGCCTCGTTCACGGCATCCGCGGCGCAGGCGCTAGACTCAGAGGCACGTGATCTGGCCTCATTGCCGCGTTCACCCGGATCCGCTCGACACCTCCTCCCCAGCAAGAACAAAGAACCATGCAACGTACCACTCCTTGGCTTCTGGCCGTGGCACTCACCGCGACGGCAACCGCGCAATCGCTCGTCGCTCCAAACGGCTACGCGAGCACCGTCGGCAACTCGAACAACATCTATCCCTGGGGGCGCAACAATCAGAGCATGCGCATCCAGTTCATCCACGACAGCACGCACTTCACGACCCAGGGCGTCACGAGCCCGGTCCTCATCACGCAACTGCGCTACCGCCCCTATCCCGGTGCTGCGACCTCCTGGGCCGGCGGTTCGTGGCCGAACGTGCGCATCGACATGGCGACGAGCCCGGTCGACTGGGCTGCTGCGAGCACGGTGTTCGCGAGCAACCTCGGTCCCGACGTCACGACCGTGCTCAACGGACCGGTTACCGTGAACCCCGGCTCGACCCTCGGCGCCGGCGTCGTGGTTCCGTGGCACATCACGATCCCGCTGACGACGCCCTTCCTCTACGATCCGACTACGGGCAACGACCTGACCATCGACGTCTATCTCGACGGCACGGGCTGGGCCGGCGCAAGCCGCGCGGCGGACTTCGTGCAGGGCACGGGGACCGGAGGTCCCGCACTGGGTTGCCGCATCTACGACACGGCGGGCATCACGGGGACAGCGGGCGTCATCACCACTGCCTACACCCCGGTCACCGAGTTCACCTACGTGCCTGCGGCGGGTTATGCCTTTGCAGCGCAGTACGGCACCGGCTGCATCAACGTGCCCGACGTCTCCACGTACGAGAACTTCGCGACCTCGGCCGCATTCGATCTCGACAACACAGTGATCACGTTCGTGCCCACGGGCTCGGGCTATCTGGCAATCCCGGGCCTCACGACTTACGTGCCGCCCTCGGGCACCGCGACGGTACTGGCACTGAGCGATGACTCGGAGATCACGGTGCCGCTGTCGGGCTCGATGCCGATCGGTTCGAGCTCGACGAACCAGCTGACCGTCTGCTCGAATGGCTTCGTCTCCTCCGGCCCAGGCAACGGCACTTCCTACACGCCAGATCCCGTCACGTTCCTCAACAGCTCGCGAGCATGGTGGAGCCTTGTGTGGCACGACTTGAACCCTGCCATCGCTGGCAGCGGCCAGGTCAAGTTCGAGCAAGTCGGCAGCATCGCCTACGTGACGTGGGATGGTGTCTGGGACTACGCGGGGACCTCTTCTGCCAACGCGAACACGTTCCAGGCCCAGTTCGACCTCGCCAGCGGCATGGTGCACTACGTCTTCCAGACGGTGAGCAACCTCGGCATCGGCATCCTGACGGGCTTCTCGAATGCCGGTCCTTCGCCGAACCCGGGCAGCATGGACATCTCGGCCGCGCTGCCGGGAACCTACGTCGCCGCCTCTTTCGCCATCAACCCTCTGGTCCTCGGTGCGAGCGCCCGCCCCGTAATCGGCACATCGATCTCGCTCAATTCGACCAACGTGCCACTGGCTGGCCTGGTCGGCCTCCAGATCCTCGGCCTGACCGAGTTCACGGCCGGCATCGACCTCACCTTCCTCGGCATGCCGGGGTGCTACCTGTACAGCTCGCTCGACGTAACCGGGACGTTCTTCCCGGTAGGTGGTACCGGTAGCTCTCCCTTGTCGATTCCGCCCAACCCCGCGCTGGCAGGCACGGTGATCCTGACGCAGTCGGCCGTCTGGGTCCCGGGCATCAATGCCTTCGGTTTCATCTCGTCGAACGGCGTGCGGCTCACGTTGAATGTGAACTGAGAGCTGCCCGACTCGCGTTCCACTGCGCGAACACGCACACGGCGCACCGTTCCGGATACGGTTCGCACTGGCCCGCGAGCGCGCGACAAGTCGTGCGCTCCGGGCGCGGCACACGCCTTGCTCCTCCTCCCGCATGAGCCCTGCCCCAATCTCCTCTCGACGCCGATCGTGGATCGCTTCTCTGCTTCTGGTGTTCCTGGTGGGCGGCGCCGGGGTCATCCTCGTCGCCTGGAAGAAGAACACCCTCGAGGCCGCAGCCGCCGCCAGCGCGTCTCAGCCCGAGCACAGCGAGACCGTCGCTCCCGCGATGGCCGTCGCGCGTGACTACCGCCGCACGACGACGTCGATCGGCACCGTGATCGCACTGCGCTCGATCACGCTGCACAACGAGCTGGCAGGCACCGTGCACTCGGTCAACCTGGTCCCGGGCGAGATCGTCGAGCCCGGCACCGTGCTCATAGCACTCGACGTCGCGGTCGAGGAAGCGGAGCTGCAGGCGCAGCAGGCGCAGGCCGCGCTCGCCGGGAACGTGCTCGAACGCATGTCGAAGGCGCTGGAGAAGGCCGCCGCATCGGCGCTCGACGTCGACCGCGCACGCGCCGAACGCGACATAGCACTCGCGCAGGTCGAGCGCATCAGGGCGGTCATCGCGCGCAAGACGATCAAGGCGCCGTTCCGCGCGCGCGTCGGCATGGCCGACGTGCACGAGGGCCAGTTCCTGCGCGAAGGCACGCAGCTGACGACGCTGCAGGGGCTCGACGACCAAGCACACGTCGACTTCATGGTCACGCAGGCCGTCGCCGCCGGGCTGAACGCGGGCGACGTCGTCGCCGTGTTCCCGGCCGGCGCCAAGACGCCGATCGACGCGAAGATCGTCGCGGTCGACGCGCGCGTCGACTCGAACACACGCAATGCGAAGGTGCGCGTCGCGATCCCGGACGCGCAGCACGGCCCCGCGCCCGGCGCGTCGGTGCGCGTGCAGGTTCCGGTCGGGCCGAAGCTCGACGTCGTCACGGTGCCGGTCAGCGCGTTGCGCAAGGGGCCGGCGGGTGACCACGTGTTCGTGCTCGCCGAGCAGGACGGCAAGACGCGCGCGCAGCTGCGGGTTGTGCACAGCAGCACGATGCTCGGCGACGACGTCGTGATCCTCGACGGCCTGAAGCCCGGCGAACGCGTCGCGGCGGCGGGTTCGTTCAAGCTGTATCCCTTCGCGCTCGTCAACGTGAAGGACGAGAACGGCGCGGCCCCGGGCACCAGCCGCAACTGACCCTGACCCCGAGCACCCGAGGACTCCCCCAATGCGCTCGTTCACCGACATTTTCATCCGCCACCCTGTACTCGCGGCGGTCGTCAATCTGGTCATCGTGCTGGTCGGCGCCCGCGCGATCTTCTCGCTGCCGGTGCAGCAGTTCCCGAAGCTCGACAGCGCGTCGATCATCATCACGACCGTCTACACGGGTGCTTCCGCCGAGAACGTGCGCGGCTTCCTGACGACGCCGATCGAACGCGTCGTGTCCGCGATCGGCGGTGTCGACCATATCGAATCGGAGAGCCGCGCCGGCATCAGCACGATCACCGTGCGGCTGAAGCTGAACTACAGCCCGACCTCGGCACTCGCCGAGACGACGGCGCGCCTGCAGCAGGTGCGCTCCGAGCTGCCGGCCGAAGCCGAGCCGCCGATGGTCGAGATCCAGCGCGCGGACCGGCCGTATGCCTCGTTCTACATCAGCTTCACGTCGCCTGGCCACGGCGTCGCCGAGATCACGGACTACCTGACGCGCACCGTGCAGCCGCAGCTCGCTACGGTGCCCGGCGTGCAGCGCGTGACGAACCGCGAAGGCGGCCGCCCGATCGCGATGCGCGTGTGGATCGATCCCGACCGGCTCGCGTCGCACAACCTCGCGCCCGGCGACGTCTGGGCGGCGCTGCAGCGCAACAACTACCTCGCGGCGGTGGGCCAGACGAAGGGCAACCTCGTGCAGATCAACCTGCTCGCGAACACGGACCTGCGCTCGGTCAGCGAGTTCGAGAACCTGATCGTCACCGATCGCGGCGGCGCGATCGTGCGCCTGTCCGACGTCGCTCGTGTCGAGCTCGGCGCCGAAGAGGCGGACCTCGTCGCGAAGTACAACAAGGAGGAGAGCGTCTACCTCGGCGTGTGGTCGCTCGTCGGCGCAAACGAGCTCGACGTCTCCGCGCGGCTCAAGGAGGAGATGGCCAAGATCGAGCCGACGCTGCCACAGGGCATGACGATGCGGCTCGTCTGGGACGGCACCGTCTTCATGAACGACGCGCTGCACGAGATCAGCATCACGCTGATGGAGACGATCGGCATCGTCGCGCTCGTCGTGTTCCTGTTCCTCGGCTCCATGCGCACGGCGCTCGTGCCGCTCGTCGCGATGCCGGTGTCGCTGATCGGCGCCGTGATGGTCATGAAGATGTTCGGGTTCAGCCTGAACCTGCTGACGATCCTCGCGGTCGTGTTGTCGGTCGGTCTCGTCGTCGACGACGCGATCGTCGTCGTCGAGAACGTCGAACGGCACGTGCGCATGGGCAAGACGCGCCTGCAGGCCGCCTCCGCGGCGGCGCGCGAGCTGCTGGGCCCGATCATCGCGATGACGATCACGCTCGCCGCGGTCTACACGCCGATCGGCTTCCAGGGCGGCATGACCGGCTCGCTGTTCCTCGAGTTCGCGATCACGCTCGCCGCCGCCGTCGTCGTGTCGGGCCTCGTCGCGCTGACGCTGTCGCCGATCATGAGTGCTTCGTTCGTGCACCCGCACGGCAAGGAGGGCTGGCTGACCGCGCACGTCAACCACGCGTTCGAAGCCGTGCGCCGCGGCTACGCCTGGCTGCTCGACACCGCGCTCGCCATCCGCTGGGTCGTCGTCGCCGCCGCGATCGTGATCAGCGCCTCGTCGTTCTGGTTCTACTCGAACAGCAAGCGCGAGCTCGCGCCGATCGAGGACCAGAGCCACATCTTCCTGTTCTTCGACGCGTCACCGGACGCGACGCTCGCGTCGGTCAACAACGAGTCGATGAAAGTCGTCGACGCGGTCACGTCGTTCGAAGACACGAAGTTCATGTGGTCGCTGGTCGGCAACTTCGGCGGCTTCGGCGGCATGGTTCACAAGTATTGGAAGGACCGCCAACGCGCGCCGCGCGACAACTACCTCCCGCTGATGATGAAGCTGTCGCAGATCCCGGGCCTGCGCGTGTTCCCGCGGCTCGACCCACCGCTGCCGACGTCCGGCATCCACGACGTCGAGCTGCTGCTGCTCAGCAACTCACCGGTCGAGCAGATGGCCGAGGTCGCCGGCCAGCTCGTCGGCGCCGCGTTCGGCAGCGGCAAGTTCGTCTACGCCGACGCGGACCTGAAGATCGACCGGCCCCAAGCGCGCGTCATCGTCGACCGCGAGCAGATCGCGGACCTCGGCCTCGACCTCGCGGGCGTCGGCCGCGAGCTCGGCACCTTGCTCGGCGGCGGCTACGTGAACCGCTTCAACTGGTTCGACCGCAGCTACAAGGTCATCCCGCAGATCGGCGACGACGGCCGCGCGACGGTCGGCCCGCTGCTCGACCTCAAGATCAAGACGCCGAGCGGCGAGCTCGTACCGGTGTCGACGTTCGTGACGATCGAGTCGAGCACGTCGCCGCGCACGCTGAACCGCTTCCAGCAGCAGAACTCCGTCAAGATCATGGGCGGCGTCAAGCCCGGCGTCACGAAGGAGGAGGCGCTGACCTGGCTCGAGGACGAGGCGCGCAAGATCGTGCCGTCGGGCACGCTGCTCGACTACTCGGGTGAGTCGCGGCAGATCCGCCACGAGGGCTCGGCGCTCCTGACGACGCTCGGCTTCGCGGTGATCCTGATCTACCTGGTGCTCGCGGCGCAGTTCGCCAGCTTCCGCGACCCGCTGATCGTGCTGCTCGGCTCCGTGCCACTCGCGATCGCGGGAGCGCTGCTGTTCCCGTTCCTCGAGTGGAAGCTCCCCGCTACGACGACCACGATCAACATCTACGCTCAGGTCGGGCTGATCACGCTGGTCGGGCTGATCGCGAAGAACGGCATCCTGATCGTCGAGTTCGCGAACACGCTGCAGCAGCGCGGCCTGTCGAAGCTCGACGCGCTGCGCGAAGCGTCGCTGACGCGCCTGCGGCCCGTGCTGATGACGTCGGCCGCGACCGTCTTCGGCCACCTGCCGCTCGTGTTCGTGCAAGGGCCAGGCGCCGCGGCGCGCAACAGCATCGGCATCGTGCTCGTCGGCGGCATGGCGATCGGCACGATCTTCACGCTGTTCGTCGTGCCGGTCTTCTACTCGCTGATCGCGGCGCGCCACGTCGCGGTACCAGACGAGCCGGAGCCCGCAACCGCCGCGCCGGACTTCGTTTTCCCCAAAGGCACCGCGGAGGCACTCTCGTGAGCCCCTTCCCTTTCCTGCTGCGTCGCCTCTCGACCGCCGTGCTGCTCGCGTTCGCCGCGAGCTGCACCGTCGGTCCCGACTACCAGCCACCCGAGATCACGACGTTGCCCGCCGCGTATCGCGAGGGAGGCACCGGCCTGACCGCCGACCCCGCCGACCTGACCAAATGGTGGAAACAGCTCGGCGACCCGATGCTCGACAAGCTCGTCGAGCGCGCCGCGAACCAGAGCCTCGACCTCAAGGAAGCGCTCGCTCGCGTCAACGAGCTGCGTGCGCTGCGGGGCGCAACCGCGGCCGAGCTGTGGCCGACCGTCGACGCACGCGCCGGCTACCAGCGCCGCCAGGACAGCGAGAACACGCCGTTCGGCTCGTTCGCTACCGACTTCGACAGCTACACGGCCGGCATCGACGCGTCGTGGGAGATCGACCTCTGGGGTCGCGTGTCCCGTTCGATCGAAGCGGCCGACGCCGACCTGCAGTCCGAGGTCGAGACGCTGCGCGGCGTGCTCGTCAGCGTGATCGGCGAAGTCGCCGCGAACTACGTGCAGCTGCGCTCGCTGCAGGAGCGCGTCGTCATCGCGAAGAACAACCTGGCGCTGCAGGAACGCACGCTGGCACTCGTCGAAGCGCGGTTCTCGTCCGGCCTCGTGACCGAGCGCGACGTCGCCCAGGCGCGCGCGAACGTGTCGGCGACGCGCGCGCGCGTGCCCGCGCTCGAGATCCAAGCCCGCGCCGCCGAGAACCGTCTCGCGGTGCTGCTCGGCATGGCGCCCGGCGCGCTCGCCGCGGAGCTAGCCGCCGCCGCGCCGATCCCCGTGCCGCCGGTGAAGGTCGCGGTCGGCGTGCCGTCCGACGTCGTGCGCCGCCGTCCGGACATCCGCGCCGCGGAGCGGCAGCTCGCCGCCGAGACCGCGCGCATCGGCGTCGCCGAAGGCGATCTGTATCCGCGGCTGTCGTTGTTCGGCACGTTCGGCTTCGAGTCGGACGAGGTGAAGACGCTGTTCGACGGGGACAGCTTCACGATGGGCGTCGGGCCCGCGATCAAGTGGAACATCTTCGACGCCGGCCGCATCCGCAACCGCATCGACGCGCAGGACGCGCGCACGAAGCAGGCGCTCGCGCGCTGGGAGCGCACGGTGCTGATCGCGGTCGAGGAAGTCGAGAACGCGATGACGGGGTTCGTGCGCGAGCAGGTTCGCGTCGCGCATCTGCGCGAAGCCGCGACGCAGGCGCGCCGCGCCGCCGACGTCGCATCGGCGCAATACACGTCGGGCCTGACGGACTTCCAGAACGTCGTCGACTTCGAGCGCGCGACCGCGGAGCTCGAGGACCAGCTCACGCAGAGCCGCGCGCTGATCACCAACAACCTGATCGCGCTCTATCGCGCACTCGGCGGCGGCTGGGAATCCGGTTAGCCTGAAGAGAGGCGTTCGGCCGACCCGGAGACGACATGAGCGAGTACACGGCGGTGATCGCGTGGGCACGCGGTGGAGCGACGTTCACCGACAACAAGTACAGCCGCGGGCATCGCTGGAGCTTCGATGGCGGCATCGAGGTTGCGGCCTCGGCTTCGCCGCACGTCGTGCCGCTGCCGCTGTCTGTTGCCGCGGCCGTCGATCCCGAAGAAGCGTTCGTCGCAGCGTTGGCCAGCTGCCACATGCTCTGGATCCTCTCGATCGCCGCGAAGCGCGGCTTCGTGGTCGAGTCGTATCGCGATGAAGCCGCAGGCGTGATGGCAGAGAATGCGGCCGGCAAGCTGGCGATGACGAAGGTCACGCTGCACCCGACAATCGCATTCGCCGGCAAGCTGCGGCCGACGCCATCCCAGCATCAGGCGATGCACCACGAGGCCCACGAGCAGTGCTTCATCGCGAACTCGGTGACGACGGACGTCCGGTGCGAACCGGTGGATATCAGTGCATAGGCGTCTTCGCTGCACAGGTGCTGCGGAATCCTGGCCTAGCTCGTAGAAAAGTCGGCTCCCCGATCCACTAAGGGAGGGCGTCCACTGGATGCCTCCTCAAACCACCAGTTCCAGTCGACGCCCGTCGCGTGGTCCGGGGGGTGGGTCGTTTTTCTCTGCACGCCGGAGCGTGCTAGAGTCGCTGCATCGTGAACACCCAGGACCTGAACAAACAGTTGCAAAGGGCCCTGGCAAGGCGCCGCCCTGCTGGAATCAGTCGGGTACTGACGCGGACGGGAACTGATTCCACCGGAGATCGCGCCATCTGGATCTGGCTCATCCTCGAAGACAGTTGGGCCTCCGCAGAGCCGGATCGATCCAAGCGCAATGAAATGCGGGAGTGGGCCGAGAAGGCGGCTTCGAGCGTGAGTGATTTGTGGGCTTATGTGTCGTTCCGACTGGAATCGGAACAACGTGAGCTGGAGCAAAAGGCGTGAGCCACCAAACCGATCTGCTCGAACAGGCCGTAGCGTTGCGCGACCTGGACCCGCGCCGTCCGAAACAGGCCAACCTGCGGCGCGCCATTTCCTCCGCGTACTACGCGGTCTTCCATCAGCTCATCGAAGATACCGTTGCCCTGCTTCTCCCAGCACGGCTCGCCGAGTTGCGTGTTCAGGTTGGGCGGAAGTTCGTCCACAGCACGATGAAGAAGGTGGCACAAGCAGCGGCCAAGCTACAGAATAGGAACCTCGCGACTGTCGGGAGTGCATTCATCGTCTTGCAGGAAGCGCGGCACCAAGCCGACTACGACTTCAGCCGGTCGTTCACCAAGTCGGAGGCCACGGAGTACATCGAGCGGGCGCGGGAGGCGATGAGGCACTGGGAGGCAGCGCGAACGACGACTGAAGGCGAGAAGTGTATGGTCGAACTCCTTCTCAGTCGCCTGGACCCGGCCTGATGCGTGCCGAGGACACGAGCGCGAGTTCGCAACTGAGCGGTCGATTCACCGCCCGTCGTAGGCCTGCTGCAACCGCTTGATGTCGAGCTTGTTCATCAGCAGCATCGCGTCGACGACTCGCTTGCTCTTCGCGGGGTCCTTGTCGCGCATCATCTCGCCGAGCACGGTCGGGACGACCTGCCACGACAGGCCATACTTGTCCTTGAGCCAGCCGCATCGCCCCGGTTCGCCGCCGGCACTGAGCTTCTCCCAAAGCTCGTCGACCTGCTGTTGGTTCTCGCAATCGACGAACAGCGAGATCGCTTCGTTGAAGCGGTAGAGCGGACCGCCGTTCAGGGCCATGAACTCCTGTCCGAGCAGCTGGAAGCGCGCCGTCATCAGCGACCCCTTCGGCACGGGTCCACCTTCGCCCCAGCGCGCTTCCTCGAGGATCTTCCCGTCCTTGAAGATCGACATGTAGAAGTGGATCGCCTCTTCGGCGTTGTTGTCGAACCAGAGGAACGTCGTGATCTTCGGCTTCTTGGTCATGGCGGGTGTCCTGGGTTCCTGCGGAATCATGGCAGCGGCTCGCGCCTCCTCCCGCGGGATCGGGTTGGCGAGCAGCAGAGGAGAGACGAGCAGCAGAAGCGAGGGGAGTAGTTTCATGGATCGGTGAGGTCGTGAGTGCGAACGCGCCCGACGTGGACGCATTTGTCACCGAGTCGGAGCCGACCTCGTGCGCTCGACATGCCTGCTCACTTTTCTGCAGGCGACGCCGCCCGTCACCCTCGCCGGCACCTTGCGGCCCGCACTCCTGCCCGGACCGTGCTACCCTGCTCGGCCCCGATGAGCGATGTCTGCCCGCCTACCGCTCCAGCAGCCGAGCGCCGCGACCACGTCGCGATCTTCCTGCTCAGCTTCACGGTCCTCGTCTTCCAGATCGCGCTGACGCGGGTTCTCAGCGTCGTGGTCTGGTACCACTTCGCGTTCCTGACCATCGCGCTGGTCATGCTGGGGCTCGGGGCGCCTGGTGCGTGGTTCGCGACGATGCGGCGGCCGCTGCGGCTGCTGCCGCCAGTACTGTTGGCGAGCGGCATCACCGTGCCGCTGGCGGTCGTCCTGATCGTGCAGCACGGCAGCACGCTGCTGCACGAAGGCGCCACGCTGGCGATCATGCTGTGCGCGCTACCGGCGATGCTGGCGCTCGGGGCCGGAATCTGCCTCCTGCTGATGAAGGCGAGCGGACCCGGAATCCAACGCATGTACGGCATCGACTTGCTCGGGGCGTGCCTTGGCGCCGTCGCGATCATCCCCCTGCTGCACCGCGTGCCGACGCCGGAACTGGCGGCCGCCTGCGGCTTCCTGCCGCTGCTCGCAGCGCTGCAATACGGCCGGGTCTGGTGCGCTTGTGCGGCAGTGCTCGCCGCCATCCTGTCGATGGTGATGGGGACCACAACCTGGCTGCACGTGACGCGTTCGAAGTCGTTCGACGAAGCGCTCGTCGCGCCGGTGTTCGAGAAGTGGACGCCGACCGCGCGGCTCACCGTCTTCGACGACACCCTGCTGCGGTGCAGCGGACACGCGGCCGGTTTCGCGTGGGGCCGCGGCAGCAAGACACCGGCCGACCTGCCCCCGGTGCGTCAGTACTGGCTCGAACAGGACGCCAGCGCCGGCACGCCGATCACTGCGTTCGACGGCGATACCGGCAAGATCCCCCACCTCGACTTCGACGTCACGACGGTCGGTTACCAACTCCGCCCGCCGCGGCGCGTCGCGATCCTCGGTGCCGGCGGCGGCCGGGACATCTTGACCGCGCTGCGCGCGGGCTCGACCGACATCGACGCAGTCGAATTGAACGCGCACACGATCGCCGCGGTCAGCGAGACGTTCGGTCACGTCTCCGGCGACGTCTACCACCGCCCCGGCGTGCACGCGATCGCGAACGAGGGTCGCAGCCACCTCACCCAGACCACGGATCGCTTCGACCTCATCCAGATCTCGCTGATCGACAGCTGGGCGGCGAGTGCCGCGGGGGCGTTCGCGCTGGCGGAGAACAACCTCTACACGGTCGAGGCCTACCGACTGTACTTCGATCGCCTGAGCGAACGCGGCCTGTTGTCGACGAGCCGCTGGCTCGGCGAGACACCGCGCCTGCTGTTGCTCGGTCGCGCGGCGCTCAGCGCCGCCGGCTTCGTCCTGCCCGAGCGGCACATGATGCTGGTCTCGGGCGGCGGCGTCGCCACGGTACTGATCGGCAAGGCGGCGTTCACCGGGGACGACGTCGTGCGGCTGCGCCAGATCGCGGACCAACGCGGCTTCGTGATCCACTACCCGGTGCAGCCCGACCACGCCGGGACTCCGGGAATGGTCGACGTGATCGAAGGCCGCAACGAGGTGCTCGCCGACCAGGGCCTCCTGGTCGAACCGCCGACCGACGACCGCCCTTACTTCTTCCACGTCGTGTCGCCGTTCCGGAACGCGGACTTTCTGGACAGGGACGCACTCGAACTGATCGGCGTCAGCGTCAACCTGAGTTCGACGAAGGTACTGCGCTCGGCGATGTTCCTCGTCAGTCTGCTCGCCGGTCTCCTGTTCCTGCTGCCGTTCCTGCGCGCGGCGGTGCGCCGCCGCGGCGGCGACGACCCGGTTACCGGCCCGCGGACGCTGCTGCGTTCCTCGCTGTTCTTCGCCGCGATCGGTGCCGGCTTCATGCTGCTCGAGAACATGCTGGTGCAGCACTTCGTGCTCTACCTCGGCCATCCGAGCTACGCGACCACGGTGATCCTGGCGTCGCTGCTGGCCGGCATGGGTGTTGGAGCCATGAACGCGAACGTGGTCGGTGTGCACGGCCTCGCCCGGCGCGGGTGGCTCGTGCCGATCGCTCTGGCAGTGGTCGTGACGGCGATGCCGCACCTGTTCGCGAGCACACTCGGCCTGCCGCTCGGGGCGCGCATCGCGATCTCGACCGCCCTGCTGGTGCCGCTGGGGCTCGTGCTCGGCACGTTCTTCCCGCTCGGCATGCTGCGCTTCTCCGACGCGCACAAGCCGTGGCACTGGGCGATCAACGGCGTCTTCGGCGTCGTCGCCAGCGTTTTGTCGCTGGCGCTGTCGATGGAGTTCGGCTTCCTGTTCGTGGGCCGGCTCGCCGCCGCGATCTACTTCGGCGCCTGGCTCTGCCTGGCCACCGGGAGGTCGAGAAGACAACCGCTGCCTCACGCTTGCGCGAGCCCGGCGGCCTTGCTGGCGAGATAGCGGTTCGCGCTGAGCTCCGCGAACGCAGAGGCGTGTCACCACACGTGCCCGCGGTCACAGCGCGCCGATCGTCAGATCCAACGCGTTCGTGCTCGTGAGCCGCACGATGCCGGCGGCCGCGAGCTCGATGCCGACGACTTGCAGGCGCACCTGCAATCCGGCGAGACTCGGCACCGCGGGCACGGCCCACGCGCTCGTCGCGGTGCCGCCGCTCGGCACCAGCAGGTCCATGAGGATCGGTGCTGTGAGCAGCCAACAACCCGCCGGGCTGGGCAACGGCTGCGCCAGCGCTGGCGAACCGAGCACTTGCACCGCAAGCGAGTTCGTCGTCATGCCGCTCGCCGTTGCCGTGAAGACCCCGCCGACCCAGGGCGCGTTGTTCGCGATCAGCGTCACGGGTCCCGCGCCACCCGTGCAGCCGGCGCCGATGATCGACGCCGCAGCCGGGCACGTCGGCTGGCCATGCGCAAAGCCGAGGCTCGTGACGTTGGCTGCGCCATACACGGGGCCAGCGACGAACAGGTCACCGCCGCCGCTCGCGGTGACGAACACCGGGGGCGAGGGGTTGGCGCGGACCTCGCCGAACGACTCCCACCCGCTGCTGCGCAGCCGGTAGATGGAGCTCGCGGCGCCGCCGCCGAGGGACGCAAACGCGCCGCTGGCGATCAGATCGCCGTTCGGCAGCTCGCCGAGACCGTTCAACTGAGCCGCCGGCAGCGGCGTCCACGTCGTTCCGTCCCAGCGCGCGCCAGTGTTGTTGCCATACGCGACGAGACCGCCGCGCGAGTCGGCCAGCAAGTGAAGGACATCGGTCGGTCCGCCGGGCAGCGGCGTGACAGTGCCGCCGCTGACGACGCAGACACTCGCGCCCGTGCCGATGAGGATGCCGCCGATCGCGAAACTGCCGTTGGGCAGGGACGCCACGTCCATGACCAGGATCCCGGGCACCGCGAGCTGGCCCCACGTGAGGCCGTCGAAGCGGGCGACGTTCGTTGGCCCGCCGACTGCGAGGATCTCGCCGTTCGCGCCCGCTGCCAGATGCAAGGCCGCAAAGCCCAACCCGCCGGCGAGCGACGACCACACCTGCCCGTTCCAGCGCGCGACGCGGATTGCGGGCGAGCCGCCGACGTCGACGAAGCTGCCGCTGACCACGACGTCGCCGTTCGGAGCGGCCGCGAGCGCGCTGACGGGTCCGCCGACGCCGAGGCCCAGCGGCGACCACACGCTGCCGTTCCACCTCGCGAGGTTGTTCGCGGCCACGCCGCCGAACGATGCGAACGAGCCGCCGACCACGACGTCCCCGTTCCGCATGCGCACCATCGCGCGCACGTCGGGCAGTGGCTGCGCCGGCGCGCCGATCGTCTGCCAGTTCGCGCCGTTGAGCCGCGTGACGGTGTGCTGGATCAGCACGGGGGGCACCGGCTCCGCGCCGGGCGCGCCGACGAGCAGGCAGCCGCTGCCGTCCTCGGCGAGCGCCCTCACGTCCGGCGGACCATTCGGGACCGAGGTCCAGCTCGTGCCGTTCCATCGGTGCAGGGGCCGCACCCACGCCGACCCGGTTACGCCCATCCAGACGTCCCCGTTCGACATCGCGATCAGCGCGATCGGGTTCGACACCGGAGGCGGATTGAGCGACTGCATCGCGATGCCGTCCCAACGCACGGCGCTGGTCAGCACGCTGCCGATGAACATGTCGCCGGTCGCCACCAGATCGCCGTTGGGGCGCACCACCACGTCGCTCACGTACGCGTTATTCAAGCCGGGCACCGGTTGCCAGCTCACGCCGTCCCAACGCTGCAAGCCGTAGGGGCTGCCACCTTGGAGTATGTTGCCGCCGGCGATGATGTCGCCGTTCGGCATGCGCGCGAGCGATGTCACCTCGGTGCCGAAGAGGCCGCTGCCGAGCGGCGACCACGACACGCCGTTCCATTGCGCCACGAGGTTGGTCGTGGCTGCACCGGAGCCGTGGAAGGCACCACCCGCGACGAGGTCGCCGTTCGGCAACACGAGCAGCGCGTTGACCGTGCCATCGAGACCCGGGCCCAGCGGCGCCCACGAACTTCCGTCCCAGCGCGCGATGCGGCTCGCCGGCTGCCCACCGGCCATGGTGAACGTGCCGCCAGCGACGATGTCGCCGTTCGGCATCCTGGCGAGCGCGTACACCCGGTTCGACACGCCGGCGCCGAGCGGCAACCAAGCCGTGCCGTTCCATCGCGCGATGTTGCTTGCGAAGGTGGAATCGGCGATGGGGAACCAACCGCCGGCGACGAGATCGCCGTTCGGCAGCACGAGGATCGCGTGCACACTGCCGTACGGACCGTTGGCGCCGGTTCCGGGCAACCAGTTCAGCCCGCATTGGGCGGCGAGCGATGTCGCGAGCGCGAGTGCCGAGACGAAGGAAGCGAGGGACGCTGGACGCAGTGGGCAGGCCATTGGGATCTCCTTGCAACAAGACGGTAGAGAGGCTCTCGGCATGGCTTCGCCGTGGCGCGCTTCGCAACCTCGGTCAAGGGGACAGTCATTCTATGCCGCGCGAGACGTCGCGGTAACGTGATCGCACACGGACAGCCGTGCGATTGCGCTCGCCGGCTTCACCCCTGCGCGAGCCTGGCGGCCTTGCCGGCCAGATACTGGCTCTCGGCCAGATTCCCGGTGCCACGCGCGGCCGCGAGGTAGTGCCGAACGGCGGCGTCCTTGTCGCCCGACATCTCGCAGAGATGCCCGCGCACCGCGTCGAGGCGGTAGTTCGCCGTGAGCCGCGGATCCTCGTCGAGCGCACGCAGCCATTCGAGACCGACCGCAGGCCCATGCACCATGGCCGCCGCGATCGCGCGGTTCAGCGCGACCATCGGGTTGTCGGCGATCCGCTGCAGCAACCCATACAACGCGAGGATCTGCGGCCAGTCGGTTGCCTCGACACTCGGCGCCTCGTCGTGCAACGACGCAATCGCGGCCTGCAGCTGGTAGCTGCCGATGACACCGCGCGCCATCGTCGCGGTGACGAGCGCCGTGCCCTCCGCGATCGCGCCGCGATCCCACCGACGGCGATCCTGTTCGTGCAACGGGATCAACTCACCCTCGGCGCCCGTTCTCGCCGCACGCCGCGCGTCGGTCAGCAAGAGCAGCGCCATCAACCCCGCGGTCTCGGCGTGATCCGGCGCGAGCCGATGCAGCAGGCGCGCGAGCCGGATCGCCTCGGAACACAGTTCGACCCTCACGAGCTCCGGACCCGAACTGCTCGCGTAGCCTTCGTTGAACGTCAGGTAGATCACGTGCAGCACGGCGTCGAGACGCTGCGAACGCTCCGCCGCAGCAGGCAGCGCGAACGGCTCGCCCGACGACGCGATCGTCTGCTTGGCCCGGCTGATGCGCTGCGCCATCGTCGCCTCGGGCACGAAGAACGCGTTCGCGATCTCGGCCGTCGTGAGGCCGCCGACGGCGCGCAACGTCAACGCGATCGCCGATGCCGGCGTCAGCGCCGAGTGGCAACACGTGAACAACAGGGCCAGCGTGTCATCCGCGTTCTCCGCCAGATCGTCGCCACCATCGGGCGGCGGCGCTGTGACCGCGGCCTCTGCCGCCGCAACGGCTTCGCGCCGGCGACGAGCCCGTTCGGCATCGACGTGGTCGGCAAGCCGCCGGCATGCGACGTGGAACAACCAGCCGCCCGGATTCTGCGGCAGGCCGCGCTGCGGCCAGTCGGTCGCGGCCGCGAGCAGCGCGTCCTGCACGGCGTCCTCGGCGGCGGCGAAGTCGCCGCTCTTGCGCACGACGGCGCCGAGCACACGCGGCGCGAGCTCGCGCAACTGCTGCTCGGTCGCGGGATCGAGCGGACCCCCGCTCATCCTTCGACGTGCGGCGCGCTCATCACCTGGCGCACCTCGATCGCAATGCCCATCGGAACCCCACCCTTGCCAGGCGCCGTCGAGGCCTTCGCGGCGATCTCGATCACGCGCTGCGCCGAACACTCGACGATCCAGAAGCCGGCCAGGAACTCCTTGGCCTCGGCGAACGGTCCGTCCGTGACGATCGGCGCGTTGGCCTTCTGCGCGCGCACGATCTTCGCGTTGGCCGGGACGTCGAGGCCCTCGGCCATCACGAGCTCGCCCGACTTCGTGAGCTCCTTGGCGAGGTTCACCATGAACCCGATGTGGGCCTGGATGTCCGCGGGGGCCCAGGTGCCCATCGACTCCCAGCCCGATTGCGTACCTTGCATCAACATCATGAACTTCATTCGTGCTCCGTGTCCTCGTTCGCGAGGTATCGCAGCCGAGTCGGAACACACTGCGCGTTCTCGACATGGCCGGCAGGTTTTCTCACGGCCACGTGGTCCGCAGCCGCTCCACCCATGATCGCGGCCACGCCGCAGCTCGCAACAGGCCGGGTCGCCATGCAGGGTCATCGGCAGGCGCAGGGCGATGCTGGCGCGACAGCTGCGCGACCAGGGTTGGGGTGCGGCTCGAGGCGACGCCCGCCGGTGCGCAGGCTGATGCGAAAGGGCTGGCTGCGTATGCTCTTCGTCATGCGTTATGCGAAAACCAACCTCCTCGCGATGCTTCTGGCGAGTGCTCCACTGCTCGCGCAGGACGCCAAGAAACCGGCCCCCGAGCCGCTGAAGATCAAAGTCGGCGACGTGGCGCCCGACTTCACCCTGCTCGCCTTCGACGGGCAGAAGGTGAGCCCTGTGTCGCTGCACGACTTCAAGGGCAAGAAGAACGTCGTGCTGGCGTTCTACGTCTTCGCCTTCACCGGCGGGTGAACGAAGGAAATGAAAGCCTTCCAGGCCAACCTGGCCAAATTGGAAGGCGCAGACACCCAGGTCTTGGGTGTGAGCGTTGACAGCCCCTTCGCCAATCACGCATTCGCGCAGCAGAACGGCGTGACCTTCCCGCTGCTGGGCGACATGGACCTCAAGGCGATCAAGGCCTACGGACTGGACAAGGAGATCAAGGTCGGAGGCGTCCCGATCGTCACCGCACGCCGCGCGACGTTCCTCATCGACAAGGAAGGCAAGGTGGTCGAGGCGCAGGTCGACAGCGAGGCGGTCGATCCCACCAAGATCGTCGACGCCTGCGAGGTTCGGGCGAAGTCGGCCAAGTAACCGCCTTCGCCGCTGTCCACACGGAACCCGAACGCCGCGCGGAGTTCTCGGCACGACTCGCCGTTGGGCGCGCGCCCCCCGGACTGCGAAACACCCGGTCTGCGCTACGATGGGGCCGATCGATGCGACGCTTCCTCTCCGTTGCCCTGCCGCTGAGCGTCGCGCTGGCCGCGCAGGGCAAGGCCGTGACGTCCGAAGTCGAGACCCGAACGCTCGAAGGCCGTGTCGTCGACGTGCTCGGCGAACCCATCCCCGCGGCGACCGTGGTCGCCATCGTCGGCGAGCGCGTGGTGCAGCGCGCGACCACCGATGGCGAGGGGATCTATCGCCTGTCGCGAGTGCCCGTCACCGGCGCCGAGATCTCCTTCACCGCGCCCGGCAAGGCCGAGGTGCGCACGCCCTGGCGCGGCCTCTCCGCGTCGCCGTTCCGCAACGAAGTGCTCGAGGACGCCGGCCGTCTGCAGGGCCGCGTGCGCGACGCGCGCGGAACGGCGGTCGCAGGGGCAACCGTCGTCGTCGTCGCGGATCGCTTCTGGGGCGAGGCCATCACGAACGGCAACGGCGACTACGACCTCACGGCCGTGCCGCTGCGCCGCGCGCTGGTGCGCGCATGGACGCCGACCGGCTGGGCCGATCGGCGCGTCTATGTCGGTGATGGGCACCGGTGCGATCTCCAGATGCCGGCGCTGGCAGCCGGCACGCGCGTCGTGCGTGTGAAGGGCCTGCCGCCCGAGGCGCTTGCCACGGCGCGCGTCGAGGTGACGTCGGTGGACGCCGTGGCGCACAAGAACCTCGGCCGCGTTGCGCTGCGCGCCGACGGCACGGCAGAGTTCCTGCCAAGCGCTTGCTGCCTCGTGCAGCTCGTGGCCCCGGGGTTCGCAGCGGCCCCGGTCGGTCACTTCATCTGCGGTGGCCAGGCCCCGATCGAGTTCGAGGTCGCGCCGCTGCCGGCAGCGCGCACGACCGTGAAGGGTCGCGCCCGCGATGGACGCAGCCAGCCCGTCGCGGGAGTCCGGATCGTGGCTCGCGACCGCAGCGGCATCGATCTGTGCAGCGCAGTGACCGGTGCGGGCGGCGACTTCGTGCTCGCGATGCCGCTGCCGCCCCACTCCTTCCTGCGTTTGGGTCTCGAGCTGCGCGAATGGCAGCTCGTCGACTCCACGATGTCGATCTGCGACGGGTTCAGCTGGATCCAGACCACGGCCAATCCGGAGAAGAGCCGCGACCTGTTCCTCGAGCGGACGGGCGACTTGCGCAGCGAGCTGCGCGGCGAGAACGGCGCGCGGTTGGTATTCGCCGACGTCGAGGTGATCGACGTCGAACACTACCTGACGCGTGTGCGCACCGTCAGCGACCGCGCGGGCGGGGTCGATGTTCGCCTCCCTCCGGGGGACTACGAGTTGATCGCGACCGACAGCCTGGGCCAGATCACGAGTGCCTTGGTGGCCTTCGCGCAGGGCCAGCCCGCGCCCAAGGTCCAATGGAAGCCGCTGCCGAGCGGCTCGATCGAGGGGGTCCTGCGTGACAGCGCGGACCGTCCGGTGCCGGGCGTCGAGCTGCTCGTCGCCTTGCAGGAAGAGGACGGTGTCGCGTGCGCACGCCGCCGCGCGACCGTGCTCACGGACAAGAACGGGCGCTTTCGTTGCCGCGGCTTGACCCCGGGTGTCTGGACCGTGGTCGGCCGGCACGAGCAGGGCATCGAGGGCGACGCTCGTGTCACCAAGGACAAGTCGGAGAGCGTCGAGCTCTGCCTCAAGCGCTGATGCCCCAGGTCAGTCGCCCAACCCGGGCTTGCCCGGAACCCACGTGGGCTTCTCGCGCCGCAGAATCGTGAACGGCGTTCACGATTCTCGGCACGAGAAGCTCACTCTAGGCATCGGCGCGCCGTGTCCTCGCTCGCTTCAGCGACTTGAATCGCGGGCGGCAAGCGTAGAATTCGTCGCGCTCCGCTGCGGGCACGGCCGGATTCTCGGCAGCGAGCCGGGCGCGCAGGGCCCTGGCGGCCTTCCGGCAGCTGGCGCCGTCCGCGTATTCGCTGTGGATGCTGCGGATGTAGGGTCGCTTGGCGCCGGCGTCGACAAGCCGGGAATGTACGATGTGCCACTGGTCCGACGTGATCGCGGAGGAGCCCTTGCTGGTCTGGACGTCGGTTATCACGGGTTTCCTGGTGTTGAGGTTGGCGGTTCGACGTCTCGCAGGCGCGCAGTAGCGGCGAGGCTTGCACCCTTCTTGCCGCCGATCGTGCCCCCGAAGCGCGACCTGGGATTGTGTGCCACGCTCACGCGCAGCTCGCGGCCATCACATTGCGCGCCGTGGAGCAACCTGACCGCATCGAGCGCGTCGCCGTCCGTCTCCATTTCGACGAAGGCAAAGCCCCTCGAGAGGCCCGGCTCGCGGCTCATCACGAGGCTGACGCTGGACACCTTGCGGCCATCGCGCTCGAAGACCTCGGTGAGGGCCGCCGTGGTGGTCGTGGCCAAGAGATTCCCGACATGCAGACGTGTGCTCATTGAAGACCCGGACCAACTATCTGCGCATGAGGCGCAGCGCCGAACGACACCGTTCGGGTGCAGCTGGCACGGGGCCAGCATGTCTCACAGCACCGAGCCCCTCGACGAGAGGGACGAACCGCGCAGGGGCGGCAGAGCCGCGCAACGCTGTTCAACCAGTTCCGCCTCGAATGGAGGCCCGGAACCGGATTGCCGACTGCAAGAGAACTCATGATATCACACATCGGCGACCAGCGCCAGCGCTCGCGCGATGTTGACCGCTATGATCGGGGCATGAACGCACACGCACGCACGCTGGCCCTCGCTGCCATCGCCCTGAGCAGTGGCGTCGCGATGGCGCAAGTCCGGAAGGGAGCCCCGCCACCGGAGTTCACATTCATCCAATGCTGGAACGGCGCGCCGAAGAGCTTCGCCGATCTGGCCGGCAAGGTCGTCATCCTCGACTTCGCCAACTCGAAGTGAGAACGCTGCAAGGCAGCCATCCCGCGTCTCAACGAACTGCACAAGATGTTCGCGGCGCGGGGGCTGCTGGTCATCGGCGTGTCCGATGAGCCCGCTGGCACGATCGAGAAGGACATCCTGCGCAATCTGAGCGTCGCCTACCCCTTCGTGAAGGGCAACGACGTCGTCAAGAAGTACCGCGTACGCTTCCTGCCGAGCACCTACTCGATCGACAGCAACGGCGAGATCGCCACGGTGCCCGACGGCTGGCTGCCCGACGAACTCGTGCTCGACGAGATGTTGCACGACATCGTGAAGCCGGCGCCGTTGCCCGAGCTCAAGGCCTACGACCCGATCCGCACGCTGTGGGCGAAGCACGAGTTCGCGCAACTGCGCGAAGGCATCGACAAGATCGTCGCGATGCCGGAGCAGTCCGCGGAGGTGAAGGACGTGCTCGGCGTGTTGTCGAAGGCCCTTGACAAGAGGCAGGAAGAGACACTGGCCCGCATCGCAGAGCTCGGCAAGGGCCCCGACTACTACGGTTGCATGCTCCAACTCGAGCACATCGAACGCGCCTGGAAGCCGCTGCCGCCCGCGGTCGAAGCTCGCAAGCACCTCGATCGTTTCGCCAGCGACGACGCGATCAAGAAGGAGGTGTCGGTCGGCAGGTTGTTGGCCAAGGTGATGACCGAGGTCGACACCAGCAAGCCCGCAGTGCTGCGCGGACTGCTCGACGAGTTGAACCAGTTCCGCAAGCGGCACGACGGGACCTTCGCCGCGAAGAAAGCGCTGCGGGAATACACGCGCCTCGCGGGCCGGGGCTGAATCCTGCGCACGATGCGCGTCACTTGACGTCGAACGCAGCCGCCGGCGACGTGGCCGTGTTGCCGGCCGCGTCGGTCGCGACGACGACGAGCGAGACGCGGCCCGCCTTCTCGAAGGGCACGGGCGCCCGCCAGAGATACTCGCCATACCAGACCAACGGCACGTCCTTCGCCGCGTCGCCGAGCGAGCAGCGCAGCACGACGCTCTGCCAATCGTGGGGCATACACGGACTCTTGCGGTCGTGCACGCGCACGCGCACGACGACCGGCGCTCCGGGTGCCTTCTGCTTCACGTCGAGCGCGCCGATCCATGGCGCTCTCGTGTCGGGTGCGATGCTCTTGCCGAAGAAGACCTTGTCGGCGAGCGCCTTCTCGACCTCACCCTGCGCGTGCACGACGTCGATCCTCTTGTCGCCATCGAGGTCGGCCAAAGCGATACCGAGCGTGCCGTTCGTCGGGTCGCCGTCGAACACGGGAGCGCCGGCCGCAAACTTGCCGTGGCCGTCGTTGACGAGCAGGCGGTCCGGCCCGTCGAGCGAGCCGATCAAGAAGTCCGCGTCGCCGTCCGAGTCGTAGTCGAGGAACGCGATCATGTTGTCGTCGAACCGCGGGTTGTCGGCGTCGGGCCAGAGCCGCTGCGTCGCGTCTTCGAAGCCGCCCTTGCCGTCGCCGCGGAACAGGTGCTCCGTGAACCGCCGTTCGCCCACGCCGTCGTTGATCGTGACGAGGTCGAGCACGCCGTCGCCATCGACGTCCATCGGTTCGAACTCGTAGTTGTTCGTGAACTGCGGCAGGCGCTCTTTCGAGACGTCGGTGAACTTGCCGCTGCCGTCGTTCAGGAACAGGAACGAGCCGGGCGACCGCTTGCTGCTGACGAGCAAGTCGAGGTCGAAGTCGTTGCCGACGTCGACGAGCTCGAGCTCCCACGAGAAGCGCACGAGCACGTCGGGCAGACACTGCTCGGTCGCGTCGGTGAACACACCGCCCGCGTTGCGCCAGAGCCGCGTGCGGCCACCCTCGTTCTTCATCGGCGAGCCCTGGCCCCATTCGGCGAGCACGAGGTCGAGATCACCATCGCCGTCGACGTC
>Ga0111539_10001180_pt1 | contig 34688 bp, 32 predicted proteins | sample RhiMethybrSRZTD1_FD_79667 | JGI IMG/M metagenome (GOLD analysis project Ga0111539, IMG submission 79667) | Populus rhizosphere microbial communities from Tennessee, USA - Rhizosphere MetaG P. TD hybrid SRZTD1 (version 2) (version 2) | ecosystem: Host-associated > Plants > Roots > Rhizosphere >...
AGTACTGCTTCTTCATTGGCCAGGCGGAAATACAAGATGCCCAGAAAAACGGGTACCAAAAGCAGTGTCCACCATGAGCCAAGGGCGAGGGGCGTGCCGATGATGAGAAAAAGCGCGCCGAAATACATTGGATGGCGTACGAGACCATATACACCGGTATCGATAACACGCTGACCTTCTTCCACGCGCACGTTGGCGGCCGCATAGGTATTGACTTTCGCCACGAGATAGAAGAAATAGAACGAGAGCGCGACGAGAAGATCGCCGATGATCGAGGTGTGCCACGGTACGGGCGACCAGCCGAAACGATAGTCGAGCGCAGGCACGATCATTAGTGCCAGAAACGCCGCAAAGAAGAGCACTATGATGATCTTCTGGGCCGGTTCTTTTTCGTGCGATGGACCGGCTTGCATGCGCCGCCGCATAAGTGCGGGATCGTAAATGGCGACGTAGAGCGTGTAGAGGCCGGAGGCGATAACAGCCGTGCCCAGGTACGCCCATCCTTGCCAGTAATTCAATGTACCGGCGGGAATGAATATGATGGCAGTCAGCGCAAGGATGCCCGATACGGTCGACCGGATCATCAGCTTGTAGATGGGGTTCATCCGGACAACGATACGCCTTCAAATTTGTCCGGGCACCAGCTCACAAGATTTCCGGCTCGCAATTTTGCTCTGGTGTTGAACCTTTCCCGCTGCAATCCCTCGCACATGAGCCTCCGACGAACGCACGCCCTCATCTTCCTGGTCTGCATGGTGCTGAGCCCTGCTGCAGGCGGGCAGAACGACGCCTCGTTGCAGGAATCGCTCAATACCCTCGAGAGCGTCCGCTATGCCGCCCTTTCCGGGGGCAGGACGCTCGTCCAGATCTCGTTTGCCCGTGAAATCAGGGAACGGCCGCCGGTCGTCGCCATGCACGTGCCGCAGGCGAACATCACGCTCGACTTCGCCGATAGCGCGAGCAACCTGCCCAGGGACGCCATCGAGATCAACCAGCGCGAGTTGCGGGACGTACGGGTCCTGCCGGGCGGCAACCGGGTCCGGGTGGTGCTGAATCTCAACCGCCCGGTTCCGCACGAGCTCGAGCTGAGCGGCCGCGACGCGTTCGTCACGCTGCTCCCGCCGGTGACCGCACCAGGCCGCTGAAGAGCAAGAAACCGGACGCTGTTTCTGAGACCGGTCCAGATCTCGTCGTGTAATTCTTTTCGAGTCAATGGATTGGGTTAGTGTTGAAGCGGATCCGCCGATATGTCGATCCCGCGGCCCGTCGTTCGACTAGTCAGTGACGGGCGTTCGGATGAACACGCCGGCGTCCACCCCCACCCATCATGATCGAGGAGACGAACCATGCGATTCCTGTCGATGATCCGTATTGACGAGAAGCGCGGCCAGGTGCCGAGCGAGCAGCTCATGAACGACATGGGCAAGCTCATGGAGGAGATGACCCGCGAGGGTACATTGATCAGCACCGCCGGGCTGCGCCCGACGGCGGAAGGCGCGCGCGTGCGCCTGCGCGGCGGCAGGCTGTCGACGACCGACGGACCGTTCACGGAAGCCAGGGAAGTCATCGGCGGCTACGCGATCCTCGAGGCGAAGTCCCTGAAGGAGGCAATCGAGCTGACCCAACGTTTCCTGCGGGTCCACGGCGACGAATGGGACATCGAGTGCGAAATACGCCCGCTGGACGGGCCGGAGTTCGGCGGCCAGCCGTGCCCATCTACCGCCCAGGGTGGATGACGCTGCTGAAAGTGCGTAGGGGTCATCCTTCCACGTTCATCCTTCATCCTTGAGGAGTGCGGCTATCGCCGCACTTCCCACTCCCCCGGTTTCAATCCATCGAGCGACCATGCGCCGATAGCCACGCGCACCAGCCGCAGGGTCGGGTGGCCCGCGGCGGCGGTCATGCGGCGGACCTGGCGATTGCGGCCCTCCGTGAGCGTGATCTCCAGCCACGCGGCAGGCACGTTTCGCCGATAGCGTATGGGCGGCTCGCGCGGCCAGAGCCAGTCCGGTTCCCCGACGAGCCGCGCGCCGGCCGGCGCCGTGACCCCGTCCCGCAGCTTCACGCCGCGACGCAGTAGCGCGAGCGCAGCGGCATCGGGGGTGCGCTCGATCTGGGCGAGATAGGTTTTCTTCGTCCGATGACGCGGATCGGCGATCCGCCGCTGCAGCGTGCCGTCGTCGGTCAGGAGCAGCAAGCCTTCGCTGTCGTAGTCGAGCCGGCCTGCCGGATAGACGTCCTTCACCGTCACGAAATCGGCCAGCGTGCGCCGGCCCGCGCCGCCCGTGAACTGGCAGAGCACGTTGAACGGCTTGTTGAAGGCGATCAGCAAGTTTGTCCACAGTACCAGGCTCTCACCGCGGCGGACGCGGCGGACGCTGAGGACCGAACCCAGATTGATTTCTCTGCGTTCCCTTGTGTCCACTGCGTCCTCTGCTTTGAGAGGTTGCCGGATGATAGCTTGCTGGTGGTAAGCTTGATCGGTCATTCAGAGCGCCTATCAAAATGAAGGATAGGCGCCCTGATGTAGGGGAGCATGAGGGGAGGACCCCTCATATTGTTACTCTTGAGGAAAGGAAGCTACATGCGTGTCGGATTCATAGGCCTGGGTACGATGGGCGGGAGCATGGCGCTCAACGCGCGGAAGGGCAAACACGATCTCGTGGTCCACGACCTGCGCGAGGGGGTGGCTGCACCGCACCTCGAGGCGGGATGCCGGTGGGCCGACTCGCCGGAGGCCGTGGCGCGCGAGTCGGAGATCGTACTGACCTCGCTGCCGGGCCCGAAAGAGGTCGAGGCCGTGGGCGAAGGGCTCGCCAAGGGACTCAAGCCGGGCACGGTGTGGTTCGATCTCTCGACCAATTCGCCGACGGTGGTCCGGCGCCTGCACGCGAAACTCGCCGAGAAGAACATCGCGTTTCTCGACGCCCCGGTGAGCGGCGGCCCGAAGGGCGCCAAGTCCGGCCAGCTCGCGATCTGGGTGGGCGGCGACAAGGCGGTCTACGACAAGTACAAACCCGTCCTCGATTCCATCGGCGACCAGGTGCGCTATATCGGGCCCATCGGCGCCGGCTCGGTCGCGAAGCTGGTGCACAATGCCGCGGGCTACGCGATTCACTGCGCGGTGGCGGAAGTCTTCACCATGGGCGTCAAGGCCGGCGTCGAGCCGCTCGCGCTGTGGTCGGCGATCCGCCAGGGCGCGCTGGGCCGCAAGCGCACTTTCGAGCGCATGGCCGACCAGTTTCTGCAGGGCAAGTTCGAGCCACCCGATTTCGCGCTCGCTCTCGCTTTCAAGGACGTGACGCTCGCCACCGAGCTGGCGCGCGAGATCGGCGTGCCGATGCGGTTGAACAGCCTCGCTCACGCCGAGATGGCGGAGGCGATGGCCCGCGGCTGGGGCGCGCTGGATTCGCGGAGCTTCCTCCAGCTCCAGACGGAACGCGCGAAGGTGAATATCAAAGTCTCGGCGGAGGACATCAAGAAAGTCCTCGAGAAGGAGGGTTGACGCAACCCCCCGTCATGCGTCAGGGGTCAGGCGTCAGGCGCGAACCGCCGGGCGGCAGCCACCAGTCACGAGTCACGAGGCACTTCTTCGCACGGAGCGAGCATGACGATACCTGACTACGAGGTCTACGCGATCAAGTACGCCCGCCGCGATGCGCGGCGCCACGAGCATTTCGTCGGTGGCGATCCCCACGACGCGCCCATGCCCATGGATTACTTCGTCTGGCTGATCCGCAACGAGGAGCGCACTATCGTGGTGGACACGGGCTTCACCGCCGAAGTCGCCGCGAAGCGCAAGCGCGAATACATCCGCACGCCGAAAGCCGCACTGGCGCTGCTCGGCGTGAAGTCGGAAGAGGTGAAGGAGTGCGTCATCACGCACATGCACTACGATCACGTGGGCACCTACTTCGATTTCCCGCAGGCCCAGTTCCACATCCAGGACGAGGAGATGCGCTACGTCACCGGCCGCTACATGCGCCACGCGCGCTTTGCACACTCGATGGAGGTGGACGACGTGGTCGGCATGGTACGGGCGCTGTTCAAGGGGCGGCTCACGTTCCACAACGGAGTGGATGAAATCGCCCCCGGGGTGAGCGTGCACCATATCGGCGGTCATACACCCGGCCTGCAGTCCGTGCGGGTCCACACCAAACGCGGCTGGGTCTGCGTCGCATCGGATGCGACTCACTACTACGAGCACTTCGAGACCAATCGCTGCTTCACGTCCATCGTCGACCTCGCGGGCACGCTGGAGGGCTACGACAAGCTGCGCCGCATGGCGGATTCGCCGAAGCACGTCGTGCCCGGCCACGATCCGCTGGTGATGGCGCGCTACCCGGCGGTGTCGAAGGAGCTGGAAGGGATCGCGGTGCGGCTGGACGTTGCGCCCAGGGACTAAGTGAACCGTGCCCGTGACCGGTAACGGCTCGGCTCAACAATCATGAGCAAGGTCTCACGGTTTGCCGTTGCTCTGTTCCTTGCGCTGGCGGCCACGCCCGCGGCGGCGCAGGAGGGGTGGCCCGTGCGTACCGTCAGGCTGGTCGTGCCTTCGTCTCCCGGTGGCGGCACCGACCTGTATGCGCGCTTCCTTGCGCAAGGTCTTACCGAAGGACTCAAGCAGCAGTTCATCGTGGACAACCGCCCCGGGGCGAGCGGCAACATCGGCGCCGAGATCGCGGCGCGGGCCGCCCCGGACGGCTATACCTTTTTCGTTTCCGCGAGCCCCGCGCTGATCATGAATCAGAGCCTCTACCGGAACCTGCCGTACAACGCGGAGCGCGATTTCATCCCGGTGGCGCGCGGCGTCAGCAGCCCGCTCGTTTTCGCGAGCCATCCGTCGGTGCCGGTGAAGACGCTGCCCGCGCTGGTGGCGCTGGGAAAGCGCGAGCCGGGAAAGCTGACACACGGCTCCGCGGGGGCGGGCAGCGCGCTCAACCTCGTGGTAAAAATGCTGGAGGAGGCCACCGGCGCGCGCTTCGTGCACGTGCCCTACAAGGGCATCGCCCCGGCGCTGCAGGCGCTGCTCTCCGGCGAGATTGCGTTCGTGGCTTCCGACATCGGCGCCATATTGCCGCATATACGGTCGGGAAGGGTGCTGGCGCTGGCCGTTACCGAGCAAACGCCCCAGCTTCCGGGAGTTCCCACGCTCGCCGCGGCCGGCTATCCCAACATCCAGGCCTCCGCCTCGTTCATGGTCGTTGCGCCAGCCGGCACGCCGTCCGCGATCGTTCAACGCCTGAATGCCGAAATCGCCAGGGTAATGAAGTCGCCGGCGACCAGGGAAAGGCTCGAGGGTCAGGGGTTTATTCCCAAATTCGACACGCCGGACGAGTTTGCCGCCGGTCTGAGGCGGGAACGGCAGATGTGGGGCGACGTCATCCGTCGCAACAAGATCACCGCAGACTGAATCGAGAGTCCCGATAAACACAGAACGGCCTAGTGCATATCTGATTTGACCTCCTGGAGAGAGCGTAGGTCGGATAAAGGAAGGGCGGTATTTTTGATAACGCTTCTCGTCCCTGTTTAGCAGCTCCCTGCCACGTTTCTAGGCGCGCCGCCGTGACGCTTCCTAAGAAACTTTAGGAGGCGCCCCTTATCTCGCTTCGTGAAAGGTTCCCCACGGTCGAGTCTGGCCGACAGTTTCGTAAACCATTCCGGCGTTCGAGGAGAACGTTTCTTTCGTTCCGTCATCGGGTGATTTTACTGGGAGGGTCCCGAGTAGCATATTCCCCTCTGGTCCCTAGTGGCGCTTGAAGTACTGCACGGCGCGCTCGTGCTTCTCCGCGGCCGCGCGCGTCCCGAACGTTCCGAGGTTGCGCCGCCTGCCGGTCCGCGGATGTTTCTTCCGCGAGTAGAGCCGGTATTTTCCAGACGGTAGCTTGCGGATCATCGTCATCTCCTCGGAGCGCTTGTCAAATGAAGGACAGGCGTTCCTGACACAGGGGAGCATGAGGGGAGCATCCCCTCATTTGTCGAGAGGCTTCTCGAGGTCCGACCGCGATGGCGCCCGTTCGTTCACCGGGCCACGGGCGCCCCGGCAGGGCACGAATTGAGGGCAGAATCCGTGCCTTTTCCCGCGAATCGCGGTACCCACTGTGGACTATCTTACGGCCACAGAGAGGTACCACATGAGCACGACCGCAAACCTCGGCCGCGCCGTATTGCCCATGGGCGTCCCGCAAGCTGACCTGCCGGGCGCCGAATCGCTGATTGAATGGCCGCTGCCGCCTTTCCATGAGGCCGTGGGCGAGATTGCGCCCGTGTTCGAGGGCGCCGTTATCACCTGCCGCGACAGACGCAAGGTGACCGGCCGCCTGATGCGCTTCTCGCCGGCAACCGGCACGGTCGAGTTCTGCCTCGAGCGGGCCACGAACGCCCAGGTGCTTGCCCTGTCCGACATCCTGGAGCTGCGCCTTGCGCGTCCCGTCCGCCTGCGTCCACGCAAGTCCGCATTGAGCGGCGGTACCGGCAAGGACGTGCCCTCCGGCTCGCTGCCTTTCCGCCTCGAGCTGATCAAAGGCCCCCCGCTCGAAGGCGAAACATACGGTTTCCAGGTACACAGCATCGGTCTCTTCCTCTACATTCGCAGCGCCGAGGACGCGGCAATCCGCGCCTTCTATCCGGCTACGGCGATCCGCTGCAAGCAGATCGGCAAGCCCCTCGGTGAGCTGCTGGTCGACCGGCAGAAGCTTTCCTCCGAGCAGCTGACGAGCGCGCTCGACCAGCAGAGCGCAACGCGCTTGCAAAAGATCGGGGAGTATCTCACCGGCGCGAACGTGATCGAGCAGCAGGAACTGCTCGATGCCCTCAGGCGGCAGGGCAGCCAGCCGATGCTGAGACTGGGCGAGGCGCTCATCGAACAGGGCGCCATCAAGGAGGAGCAGCTGCAGGCCGCGCTTGCGCGGCAGAAGACCGAGCGCGACAAGCCGATCGGCGAGCTGCTGGTGGAGCTCGGCTTCCTCACGCGCGCGGAGCTGAGGCGGGTGTTGACGCAGAAGCTCGGCATTCCCTACGTCGACCTGGCGAAGTTCCCCATCGACCCCCAGGTGCTCGAGCTCCTACCGCGCGCCGTGGCGATCGAATACAACATCGTGCCGTTGTGCATGGACGGGCGCATTCTCGTGCTGGCAGTGGAGAATCCACTCGACCCGAGGCCGCTCGAGCGCGCCCGCTTCCTCACCTCGATGAAAACCGTTGCGGTGATGGCCTCGGGCGACGACATCCGCCGCGCCATTGCCCGGCACTTCGTCGACCCGGTGATCGACGCGCCGGTCGAGAACTTCGCCGCCGAGCTCGAGTCGCCGGACCAGCCGGACGCCGGGAACGAGGAGGATCTCTCGCCGGAAGCCGACAGTGCGCTGGTGCGCCTGGTGAACAAGATGATCGCCGACGCCCGCGCCTCCGGCGTCTCCGACGTGCACATAGAGGCGAACGGCGGGAAGACCCCCGTGCGCATCCGCTTCCGCGAGGACGGTGCGTTGCGCGAGTACCTGACGCTGCCGCAGCACTACCGGCGCTCGCTCGTCTCGCGCATCAAGGTCATGGCCTCGCTCGACATCTCGGAGAAGCGCCGCGGGCAGGACGGCAAGATCCGCTTCCAGCAGGCGGGCGCCGCGCCGCTGGAATTGCGCGTGGCCACTATTCCCACGCTCGACGGACGCGAGGACATCGTCCTGCGGCTGCTATCGAGCGGCGCTCCGGTCCCGCTGGACAAGCTCGGCCTGCGCGCGGAGCTGCGGGAGAGCGTGGACCAGCTGGTGCAGAGGCCCCACGGCATCTTCATCGTCTGCGGCCCCACCGGCTCGGGCAAGACGACGACCCTGCATTCCATCCTCGGCCACATCAACACGGCGGACCTCAAGATCTGGACCGCGGAAGATCCCGTGGAGATACAGCAGGAAGGCCTGCGGCAGGTACAGGTCAATCCCAGGGCGGGATGGACCTTCGCGGCGGCCATGCGCTCGTTCCTGCGCGCGGACCCCGACGTCATCATGGTGGGGGAGATGCGCGACACGGAAACCGCGCAGATCGCGGTCGAGGCCTCGCTCACCGGCCACACCGTATTCTCCACGCTGCACACCAACAACTCGGTGGACACCGTGGTGCGTCTGCTGGACATGGGCGTGCAGCCGTTCAACTTTGCCGATTCGCTCCTCGGCGTGCTGGCCCAGCGCCTGGTGCGGAAGCTGTGCTTCGAGTGCAGGACCGCCGAGGCCCTGGACGGGGAGCGGGCCCTTGCGTTGGCCACCGAATATTGCACCGACACGCCGTTCGAGCCGCGCGCCGTGCTCGCGGAGTGGGAAGGAAGCTACGGTCCGCTGCAGCTATGGAGCGCGCGGGGTTGCGCAGCCTGCCGCGACACCGGCTACCGCGGACGCATCGGCGTGCACGAGCTCTTCGTCAACACGCCCGCCATCGCCCCGCTCATCCACCGCCGCGCCGACGCGCACGAGCTGCGCCGGCTCGCGATGCCGGCGGGCATGCGCACGCTCAAGCAGGATGGCATCGACAAGTGCCTGCAGGGCTTCACCGACCTGAATGAAGTGCGCGGCAACTGCGCCTGACCCGGGTCTTCACTCCCCGATAGTCCATTGCGGGTTCCACGCGACCTCCCAGAGGTGCTGGTCCGGGTCCTGGAAATAGCCGGCGTAGCCGCCCCAGAACGTGTCGTGCGCCGGCTTCACGATCGTCGCGCCGGCGGTGCGCGCCTCGTTCATCACGGCATCGACTTCCGCCTTCGAGGACACGTTGTGCGCGAGCGAGAAATCGGTCGCAGACGGCGGCCTCTCCGGAATTCCCGTGTCGTGGGCGAGGCTCCCGCGGGGCCAGAGCGCGAGCTTGAGCCCGGCCTGCAGGTCGAAGAAAGCCACCGCGCCGTGCTCGAACTCCTTGCCGACGATGCCTTCGGTCCTTAGCCCGAGGCCGTCGCGATAGAACAGGAGCGAGCGCTCCAGGTCATCGACGCCGAGGGTGATGAGCGTGATTCGCGATTTCATGTGGGCCTCCGGATAGAATTGCGATTATGCATCCTCCGGCGCACCGCGAACCCCGCGCCTATCGACTGCCCGACATGATGTGGTCTCGACCTCGAACCAGGGTCAAGCGTCATGCGTCATGGGTCGTGGTCGTGCGTCACGCATCACGGATTTTGATGTTATCGTTGAAAGCTTGAACAGGAGATCGCGATGGCAAAGATCAAGGCCGGTGAGGCGGTAATCGAAGCGCTGGGGGCGGAAGGCGTCGAGTACGTGTTCGGCCTGGTAGGCACCACGACCAACACGATGGTGACCGCGCTGCACGGCAGGAGCGACATCCGCTTTCTCGATACCCGCCACGAGGAAGGCGCGGCGTTCATGGCGTACGGCTATTCCCGCGCCTCGGGCAAGCCGTCGGTGTGCATGACGACCTCCGGTCCCGGGACGATCAACCTCATGACCGGCATCGCGCTCGCCTACAAGGGCCGCGCGCCGGTGGTGGTGATCGCGGGCGACGTCGAGCGGGCGAACCTCGATCGCGACGGCGCGCAGTCCTTCGATCTCGTGAGCATCTTCAAGCCCGTCACGTATCTCGCGCGGCACGTGCACCAGACCGAGCGCATCCCGGAGGCGCTGCACGACGCGTTCCGCACCGCGCTCGGGGCGAAGCGCGGTCCGGCATTCGTCAATATTCCGCGCGACCTGCTGGAGGGCCAGACCATAGAGCAGTCGCTCGGGCGGCCGTCGGCCTACCGGCCTACCGAGCTGCGCGCGCCCGGCGATCGCGAGGCGGTCAAGCGGGCGGCCGAGGTCCTGTCGAAGGCGGCGCGTCCGCTGCTGCTCGCGGGCGGCGGCGTGGTCGACTCCGAGGCGACGGCCGAAGCCGTCGCGCTCGCGGAGCTGCTGAGCGCGGCGCTCGTGCCGTCGTACGGCCACAACGATGCGGTGCCGAACAGCCACGCGCTCTTCGTGGGCACGCCGGGCAACCGTGGCGCGCCGGAAGCCCTCGAAGCGATCAACCACGCCGACGTGATCCTCGCGCTGGGATCGCGGTTGAACCAGCACACCACGCACTGGAACAACTCCGTCCTCAACCGGGAGACGCGCATCGTCCAGGTGGACATAGACGCGCACGAAGTCGGCCGCAACCACCCGGTGGAGGTCGGCATCGTAGGCGACGCGAAAACCGTCGCGCAGCAGCTGCTCGAAGCGCTGCGCTCGAGTAAGCAGCCGGACCGCGCGGGCTGGCGCGCGGAGATCGCCGCGCTCAAGGCGCGGCGCAAGGCCCGCCTGGAGGCGGAGAGCACGTTGCCCGGCGATCCGATGATGCCGCAGCGTGTCTTCCCGGAACTGCGCAAGGCGCTGCCGCGCGACTGTATGGTGACGCTCGACGCCGGCATCGCGCCCGGCCTCACCTATGACCGACTGGATTTCGAGCTGCCGAAGACGTTCTTCAACTACGCGGGTCACGGCGGTCTCGGGATGGGCTATGCCACGGGCCTCGGCACCAAGCTCGGGCGTCCCGAGCGGCCCGCGTTGAGCATTCAGGGCGACGGCGGATTCCTGTACACCTCGCAGGAGATCAACACCGCCGTGCGCCATCGCATCCCGCTGGTGAGCCTCGTGCTCAACAACAGCTGCCACGGCGCGGAGAAGGCTTTCCAGCAACGCAGCTTCGACAAGAAATATGTGGGCGTCGATCTCGTCAATCCCCGCTTCGACAAGCTCGCCGAGGTCTACGGCGCGAAGGGCTACTACGTCACGCGGCCGCAGGACATCGCGGAAACCGTTTCCGCGGCGCTCAAGCTGGACGTGCCGAGCGTGATCGAAATCCCGGTCGCCGAGTACTTCCCCTTGCCGGCGAAGCATCCGGGAGGCGCGCATTGACTCAAGGAGCAAGGCACAAATCCCAAATCACAAACAAGCTTCAAGCACCAAATCCCCAATCACAAACGGCGAGCGTTTGGAACTTGGTGCTTGAGCCTTGGTGCTTTGTTTTGAATTTGGTGCTTGGAATTTGGAGTTCGCTTGAAGCGGTTGCATTGAACCGGAGCCAATCTCGCCATGTTTGCCTATGTCGGATCCTTCACCACCGAGAAGCGCAAGGCGCGCGGCAAGGGCATCAGCGTCTACCGCATCGAGCCCGCGTCCGGCGCCTGGACGCTGGTACATGCGCTGAACGCCGTTCACAATCCCGGATTCCTGGCGCTCGACCGCCGGCAACGGTTCCTTTACGCGGCCCACGGCGACAGCGGCGAGGTGAGCTCGTACGCGATCGACAAGGCGACCGGCCGCGTTGCGCTGCTGAACCGGCAGCCGACCGAGGGTGACAACTCGCCGCACCTGACCGTGGACCCGGAGAACCGTTACGTCGTCCTCGCCAATGGACCCGGCGTGGCTGTCTACCCGATCAACGGCGACGGTTCGCTTGCTCCCGCCAGCTGCATCCTCGTGCCGCCCGGCGAGCCGGGGCCGTACCGGCGCGAGCAGGGACACGGCGCGCATCCGCACCAGGTGCTGTTCGGATCCGGCGGCCGTTTTTTCGTCGCGCCCGACAAGGGCGTAGATCGTGTTCACGTCTACGGGATCGACTACGCGAAAGGCAAAGTCGTGCCGGGCGATCCGCCGTTCGTCAAGACACGCTACGGCGCGGGTCCCCGTCACATCGCCTTTCACCCGGAGGGGCGCTACGCGTATCTCATCAACGAGCTGGACTCCACGGTGACGGCGTACCGCTGGGACGCCGGGCACGGCACGCTCGATCCGTTCCAGGTGATCACGAGCCTCCCCACGGACTACACCGGCGACAATACCGGCGCGGAAATCGCCGTGGCGGCGTCCGGAGCGTTCGTGTACGCATCGAATCGCGGGCACAACAGCGTCGTCGCCTACGCCGTCGATCCGCAGAACGGGACGCTGAGCCACGTGGGCTGGGTGTCAACGCAGGGCAGGAAGCCCCGCTTCTTCACCCTCGATCCGAGCGGAAGCCTGCTCTACGTGGCGAACGAGACGAGCGACACGATCGTCGAGTTCCGGATCGACCGGAATTCGGGGAAGCTCGCGCCTACCGGCCAGGTGATAGAGACCGGCTCTCCTTCCTGCATCGTCTTCGCCGATTAGGGACTAGGGACCAGAGACTAGGGACCAGGGACTGGTGTTTTCCAGTCTCTAGTCTCCAGTCTCCAGTCTCTGACGGAGCGCTAGCGCCGCTCCGTCAGAAAATCCGCGCCGCGCGCCGGCACTATTCGCTCCGGCGTCATCTCGGCGAGCGAGTTCATACCCATCAGCGCCATATCGCGGTCGACCTCGTCTTTCAGGAGCTTGATGGCGTGGTGGATGCCGGCCGGACCGGCGATCGCGGCGGCGTAGAGCATGGGCCGGCCGACGAAGACGAAGTTCGCGCCGAGCGCGAGCGCCTTCAGCACGTCGGTGCCGCGCCGTATGCCGCTGTCCATGATGACCGTCATGCCGCGTGCCGCTTCGACGATTCCCGGCAGCACGCGCAGCGGCGCTACCGCGCTGTCCAGATTGCGCCCGCCGTGGTTGGACACGATGACGCCGTCGAGGCCGCTCTCGCGCGCGATGCGGGCGTCGTCCCGCTCGAGTATGCCTTTCACGAGGAAGCGCCCTTTCCACATGCGGCGCATCAGCTCGACGTGCTTCCAGGAGAGCTTGTCGCGCGGGCCGCGCTCTCGCTTCACGGAGCCCGTCAGCAGGGGAACGCGCTGTGCCGTGTTCTCGAAGTGGGGCATGCCGTGTAGGAAGAGCGTGCGCAGAAACATGCCGAACGTCCAGCGCGGCCGGATGATGCCGTCCCATGCAAGCCGGAGCGAAGGACGCAGCGGCGTGCTGTAGCCGTTACGCACGTTGTTCTCGCGGTTGCCCGGCACCTGCCCGTCGACCGTCAGCACCAGCGTGTCGAAGCCGCCGCGCGCGGCGCGCTCGACCATCTGGGTGATGGGGCCGTCTTCTCCCGGGAGGTAGGCCTGGTACCACGCGGTGGGGCCGGCCGCGCGGACCTCTTCCAGCTTCATCAGGGAAGAGCCGCTCATGATCATCGGCACGTTGGCTTCCGCCGCGGCGCGGGCGAAAACGACGTCGCCTCGGTACGCAGCCATTGCGGAAGCGCCCATCGGCGCGATGCCGAACGGCGCGTCGTAGGTGCGCCCGAAAAGCGTCGTCTTGATCGACCGCGCGGAGGTGTCCACCAGCATCCTGGGGACCAGCGCGATCTCGTCGAAAACGGCGCGATTATTGTGCCGCGACACGTTGTTCTCGACCCCGCCCGAGATGAAGCCGAAGACCGGACGCGGCAGGTAGCGGCGGGCCTCTTCCTCGAAGTCCTCCAGCGCGAGCATGCGGCCCAGCACCGCCGGCGGCCTGCTGCCCGAAGCGGACGCGGCACCGGTCGGCGCCGCGTGATCGATCGTGGGAAGCGCGCCCGTCAGTTCCTGTTTTCCGTTCGGCATGTGGCCTCTCGTGCGTAGTGGCAGGGTTTACTGTGCATCATACCCGCGGACGATACGATGGCCCTCATATTTCTGACGTCGCTGCAGAGGCCGCGTCGAGGGAAGGATCACCGGTCACCGGTCACGCAGTTACTTACCGGGCACGTCCCGCGCGCGGCAGGCGAACGGCAGAAATCGCGCGGGGATGTTGGTCCGGTTTTCCCCGACCAGCGTCATCTTCGCAGGCGCTTCGGCATAGCCGCAGACCCACGCCACGGGCACGACGGTCGCGTCCTCCACCACCGCGGGTCGTATCGAGAGAATTTTGCCGTTGATGACGCCGTTCGCGCGGTTGCCGAAGGTGATGTGCAGCGCGCCGTTCTGGACCAGCACCGAGCTGATGTGATTGCTGACGATTTTGTCGGCGGACGGAAGCCCGGCGGCGAAATTGTTCGCCGGCAGCTGCTCGAACGCGGCCCACGACGCGGCCACCGGCTTCTTGGCGACGTCGGCCAGCGGCAGCGCGGTGTTGATCTGGTCCCGCACGATCTGGTCCTGGAAGCTCGGCACCGCCATCAGCGCGAGGATGGCGATCACCGCGAGCACCACCATCATCTCCACCAAAGTGAAACCAGCGTGCCTCATGAGCGCATACTACCTCTCCGTGGATACCGTACCTCTTTCGCCCCTGGAGCGGGCGCAGCAGGCAGCCCTCGCGGCGATACTGGCTCCCGAGTGCGCGCCGGAGCAGCCACCGCTTTCCGATGCGTCTCCGCTGGAGGTCACCGCGGCGATCGGCAGCCTGGCCCTGGGCGGCGCCGAGCGCATCGTTCTCGACTGGGCGGCGGGTTGCGCCCATCGCTACCGCGTGCGGTTGATCGTGCTGCGCGATGCGGCGGCCGAGTGGCCGGTCCCGCGAGGCGTGGAGATCGTCCGGTGCGCGGGCGAGACTTCCGAGCGTCTCGAACGCGAAGGCGCTCGGACAGCCGCCGGCGGAAATCCCGTCGTGCTGTGCCACCTGCTGACCGTGGCCGAACGCCGCGCGCTGGAGCGGGGCGGCGCGCGTGTCGTTCCGGTGCTGCACAACGCCCCGGCGGGCTGGATCGAGCCGGTGGCTGCATTGGCGGATGCTCCGCTTGCGATCGCAGTGTCGCGAAACGCCGCCATGGAGCTGCGAAGGAGCGGCGCCCGTACGCCGTGCGCCGTCATACGCCACGTTCCGCCGGCGGTCGCGCCGCGGCCGGGTGCGCGCCGTGAGTGGCGCGAGCGCTGGGGATTGCCGGGCGACGTTACCGTCATCGGGATGATCGGCGCGGTCAAGCCGCAGAAATCCTACCCGCGCGCGCTGAGAATCCTGGAGAAGCTGCTGGTGCGGCGCGACGCGTACCTCGTGATCGTCGGCGGGCCGGTGGGCAGGGACGGGTTGCTGGCGTGGCACGCGGTACTCGCCCAGGCGCGCCGGCTCGGTATCGAACGGCACGTCCGCCTGCCGGGTTTCGTTCGTGGCGCGGCGGATTGCCTGCCCGCGTTCGATCTGCTGCTCAATACCAGCCGCTACGAAGGCCTCTCCGTCGCGACGCTGGAGGCGCTTGCGGCCGGGCTGCCGGTGGTGGCGAGCGCGGTGGGCGGGCAGGGCGAGCTGCCCGCGCCGGGCCTCACGCTGGTGCCGTACGAGGCCCCGGAAACCGCGTGGGCGCGTGCGGCGGACGAGGCATTGGGACGGCGGCCCGAGCCGCCCGCATGGCGTGGCGCGGCGACGCATCGCCTGTGGACGTTGTTCCATCTTCTGCGTCCTTACGAGCCGGGCGACGGCTGCCTCTTCGTGACCGCCAACCTGAATGCGGGGGGAGCGCAGCGGTCGCTCGTCAACCTGGCGCTGGGCCTCGGCGCCTCGGCCCGCTTCGAGATCGCGGTCTGCGGCAATTCCTCGAGCGACTGGTTCAGCCTCCAGCTCGCGCAAGCGGGCGTTCGCGTTCACCGCAGTGCAGCTTCGCGCGACTGCTACGACCATGCCGAGGCCATCCTGCGCCGCGCGATCGCGGGCCGGTTCGGGACGGTCTGCTTCTGGAACGTCGACGCCAAGGTCAAGCTGCTGCTTGCAAAGGCGCTGGATGCCGTTCCCGTGAAGCTCATCGATGTCTCACCGGGTGGGTATGCCTTCCGGGAAATGGAAGAGACGCGCGCCTTCCAGCAGTGGATCGCGTGGTCCGAGGACGAGTACTACGCGCGCCTCGACCGCCTGGTAATGAAATATCGAGGATCGGCGCCTGCTCCGTTGAACGGGAAGGTCGAGGTCATTCCCAACGGGGTTCCCGAGCCGGAGCGAGAAAAGGTTCCTGACACCTTTTCTCCGCGCATCGTGATGAGCGGGCGCATCGCGCCGAGCAAGTTCCTGGTCGAGGCAGTGGCGGCGATGCGCTTGCTGTGGCAACGGCATCCACGCGCCGAGCTGCACGTGCTGGGCGGGGCCGAGCGGCGCCACGCAGAGTACGCGCGGGAATTGCTGGCCGCGATCGGCATCGGGCTCGACGCGCGCGTGTTCCTGCACGGCGCAGCGTTCGATGCGCCCGCGCGGCTGGCGGGCGCTGCCGCCGTCCTCGTGCTGGGAGAGCATCAGGGGTGCCCGAACGCCGTGCTGGAGGCGCTCGCGGCGGGCGTGCCGGTGGTGGCGAACGACTCGGGCGGCACGCGCGAGCTGGTGGTCGCCGGGCGCACGGGGCTCTTGCTGTCCGGCCGCGATCCACGGGAGATCGCCACGGCGCTCTGCCGGATCCTGGACGATCCCGGGCTGGCGCGGAATCTGTCCGAAGCGGGACGGCGTCACGCCCGTTCGCGCTTTTCCATGGCGCGGATGGTCACCGCGTATCGTGCCCTACTTGAAAACAAGAACTAGGGGCCATCACACCTCTTTCCTGTGGATGCTGGAGGGATGACTGCACCAATGGCACGCCGACGCTTGCGGGAAGCACCGGGGTTCGTGAGTCATCACACGCCTGATCCGACACATCAAGTGTTGTGGATCGCTGATTTCAAGACCAACGCGTTCTCCGGCAACTGCTGGCGACCGCTGGTACCGTAACCATGCGATGTTCTAAAGTTGATGGCACTGATTTCGTGCGACACCGAAGATGGAAAGTCGTCCCGTGAGTCGCGGATGTTAGGGCGGCGTCATTGACGAGACAGGTTCCAGCCACGATGGTCTATTGAGAAGAAGTTATCTTCGCGAAGGCGGAGATCCAGGAGACCGTATGCTCACATTGAACGTCCGGGTTGCGGAGACGCGCGATCGCACGGGGGTTGCGACGTTGCGCGATGGATTGAAAACGGTCATGACAGGTCCGGTCGTTGCCTCGGCCACTCAGGCGATCGCCGCCCGGCGGGCCAACCCTGACTGCAACCCGCTGCGAGTGTGGGGCCATCCGCCGTTCGGCGGCTACCGGTTGCTGCACTACGTGGAGGCGCGTGCCGACCTGCATGGAGAGTACGGGACCCACCTGCTGCTCTTCGAGCCCGAATCGGGCCAGGCGCTGGAGGCGGAATCATTCGGGCGGCTCGCGCTCCCTGCCTACAGCGGACCGGCGGGACGCGACGGGAGATTGCGCCGCACGCAGGGCGGGCTGCGTCTCTCAAACAAGATGCTGAACGCCATCGTCGAGAGGCTGCGCGCGGGCTCCGACATGACGCTGGCGCTCGCGCCGCTCACGGCGCCGGCATGGTGGCAGCTCTGGAGGCGCCCGGAGGAGACCATGCCTCTCTCCGGCACGGTGCCTGGATTCCTGTCCCCGCCCGCCGATGAGGCGAGCGTGGTCGAGGAGCTGCTCATGAATCCTTCGCTCGTCGGTCGGCGCCGGAGGATGCCCGAGCGGGACGACCGCCGCGATTGGGACGACAACAGGGACGACCGTCGGGACCGCTCCAGCTCGGGCAGGGACTCCAGCTCCGGGCGCGAGAGCGTTCAGGGCAGGGGCGGCGAGAGCGCCGGTGCCGGCGCGAGCGGCGGGTGGGACAGCGCGCCGGGCAGAGGTCCGGGCGTGGATCAGGCGGGCCGCATCATCGCCGGCGCGGCCGCCGCGGCGGGGCTCGCGGCGATCGTCAACGAAGCGGCGAGCGCCGGTTCCGGACGGGATGACGCCGGAGGGACACGCGATGGCGGAGCCGGTTCAGGATTGGACGCAAGCTCGGGCACGGCCGGCAGTACGACTACGTCGACAGCGTACTGATCACGCATCACCTGTCACGTATCACGCCTTCGACTAGATCTTGATCCCCAGCAGCTTCGCCGCATTGCCGCCGAGGATCGCCGCTTTTTCCGCGTCGGAAAGGCTCCCCGTGCCGAGCACATGATCCACCGCCTTCTCGTTCCACGGAATCGGATGGTCGGTGCCGATGACGATCTGGCTCGTACCGACTTCGGCCGCGAGGTGCCGCAGCGCTTCCGACGTGAACACCAGGCTGTCGAAGTAGAGCTGCTTCAGGTACTCGGTCGGCTTCTTCTTGAGCGTGATGTTCGGATCACATCCGGCGGGCGAGACGAAGCAGCTGTGGTCCGAGCGCGGAGCGTACGAGGGCAGGTAGCCCCCGCCGTGCGCCGAGCAGATCTTCAGCCCCGGGAAGCGGTCGAGCGTGCCCTGGAAGATCAAGTGCGAGAGCGCGATGGTGGTGTCGAGCGGATTGCCTATCGTGTTCGAGAGCCAGCCGTTGCCCCGGAAGCGCTTCGCGAGCTCAGGCGTGCTCTGCGGATGGATGAAGAGGACGGCGCCCAGCTCTTCCGCCTTCGCCCATACCGGGTGGAACTTCGGATCGGCGAATTCTTCGCCCGCGACGCTGCCGCCGATCGCCGCTCCACGCAAGCCCAGTTTCTTCATGGCGTATTCGAGCTGCTGGACCGCAAGGTCGGGAAACTGCAGCCCGAGCGACGCGAAGGCCGCGAAGCGGTCCGGATGCTTGCCGCACAGATCCGCGAGCCCTTCGTTGTTGATCCTGATCGCCTTTTCCACGACGTCGCGCTCGAGCCGGTACCACGACGGGTTGATGCTCAGCACCTCCATGTCTATGCCCTGCTCGTCCATCGCGCCCAGGCGTTCCGCCAGGACGATCGCCATCCTCGCCTGTCCTCTCACCGCGGTCGGCTCCTGCTGCAGCTTCTGGCCCATGACGGACATCGCCTCCGGTATCACGCAATGGGCGTGCACATCGATCACCTTCGCGCGGCGTCCGGCGACCATCACTTCACGCCGGGGCTTCGCCTGCGCCAGCGCGGGTAGCGCATCGAGCAGGCCGCAACCGGTGAATGCAACGCCCGCCATGGCGCGCGCGGCGTCCCTGATGAACTTCCTCCGAGTAGGCATCTTCTTCTCCCTGGAATGAGTGACAGCCGAAGGCACTGGGTGTCTAATCCGGGTTGCCGGCCAATCATAATCAATATCTTCAGGTTGTTCCAAAGGGGGCGTGATGAAAAGCGAAATTCGGCGTGGTGCTGCGTTGCTGGCGTCGGTCCTGTTCGTGGGTATCGGCGGGCAGCTCGACTTCATCGGGCACGCGGAGGCGGCTGAAACCGCGCGCAGCCTGCCCAGGTTCGAGGTGGATCCCGCCTGGCCGAAAGTGCCGCCCAAGTGGCGGCTCGGCGCCGCGTCCAGCATCGCGATCGACGCGAAGGACAACGTCTACGTGCTGCACCGTCCCCATACATTGAAGCCCGAGGAAGCCGCGATGGCCGCGCCGCCCGTCGTGGTCTTCGACGGGGCGGGCAACTTCGTCAGGGCATGGGGCGGCGAGGCGAGCGGCTACGAGTGGCCGCGGCGCGAGCACGGCATCCACATCGACCACAAGGGCTACGTATGGCTGGGCGGGAACAACTGCCCCGAAAACAACGCGCCGACCAAGCCGGTCACCGACGACCAGCTGCTCAAGTTCACGCAGGACGGCAAGTTCGTGCTGCAGATCGGGCGCAGCAACCAGACCAAGGGCAACGCCGACACAGTGAACCTGCACCGGCCGGCGGACGCGTGGGTGCTGCCGAAGACGAACGAGCTGTTCGTCGCCGACGGTTACGGCAATCGCCGCGTGGTGGTTTTCGATGCGGACACCGGCAAGTTCAAGCGGATGTGGGGCGCATTCGGCGGCAAGCCGACGGACGACCCGAGCTGCGCGGTGAGGAGCCGGAAGGATTTTTCGGACGGGCAGGGTCCCGACCAGTTCAACGTCGCGCACGCGATACGTGTGGCCAGTGACGGCATGGTGTACCTGGCCGACCGCGAGAACCGGCGCGTGCAGATGTTCACCAGCGACGGCAAGTTCGTGAAGCAGCTCCTGGTCACGAACATGGCGTTCGCGCGCGACCTGGCCCTGTCGCCCGACGCGGCGCAGCAGTTCCTGTACGTCGGCGCGGGCCAGGGCATCATGATCGTCGATCGCAGGACGATGGAGGCGCTCGGGATGATCGCGGTCCCGGGGCAGCTCGGACCCGGCCACCACATCGCGGCCGACTCGAAGGGCAATATCTATATCGCGCAGACCGCCGCTGGCCTGCAGAAGCTCGTCTTCAAGGGCATGGCGCCGGCGGGACAATAAGAATCGCATCGCCGCAATCAGAGGGAGGTTCGTCATGCGTCGTGTAATCGGTACATTCGTGGCGTGCGCGTTGCTGGGCGTCGCCATCCCGCGGGCCTGCGCGCAGGAAGCAGCCAAAAAATTCCCGCTTGCCGCTCCTGCCGGCGTGGACAGCAACGCGCGACGCGTCGCGCCGCCGGGGGCGGTAAACCAGGGCCCGTACGACATGGGGACGTGGAAGTACGGCAACGCGTTCAATCCGCCCGCGGGCACGAAGCTGTGGAACCCCGCCAAGATCAAGCTGATGGAGGGCGGCAAGCTCGTCGGCGGCACGGTGCGGGGCGTGCGCGATTCGAGCACCTACTGCGCCATGGCGAACGCCGGCTACGACTTCATCTGGACCGAGATGCAGCACGAGCCGTCGACCTGGCGGGACGTCGTGGATGCGTGGAGGACCTGCCCGCACGCGAAGGCCGTGCCCGGCGTGCGCATCGCCTACACGGACGAGCGCGAGATACAGCGCGCGCTCGACGGCGGTGCGCTGGTGCTGGTCATTCCTACCGTCGACACGGTCGCCGAGGCGAGGCAGGCCGTGGATTGGGCCTACTTCCCGCCGCTCGGCAGGCGCAGCCTGGGCGGCGGCGCGGCGTTCGATCCCACCATGTGGGGCAGCGTTCCGGGCGGCTACCGCAACACCATCAACGACAATCTCGTGCTGATCCTCATGATCGAAACGCTCGAAGGCCTCAAGAACGCCGACGAGATCGCCAAGGTCCCCGGCGTGCACGCCATCTTCGCGGCGAGCGGCGATCTCGGCAATAACTCGGGCTACCGGCAGGGCGACCCGGACTACGAGCGTGCGATCAACATCGTGCATGACGCCGCGATCAAGGCGGGCAAGAAGCTCTGCGGCCCGTTCGCGTGGAAGGACCGCCCGGACTTCACCTGCTTCCAGGCCCAGAACGAGACCGCGCAGATCACGCGCGGCGCCCGGGCCGAGCTGGGCGAGCTGCACAACACTCAGGGAAAGCCGGAAGTCGGGCCGTTCGCGCCGAAGTAGTAATAAACGAATGAAGGGATACTCCCCTCATGCTCCCCTACATAAGGGGCCGTATCAGCGTCCTGATACGGCCTTCCCCTGAACCATGCTGAGGGTGCGACCGCCCATCATCATCGACATCGAGGCGTCCGGTTTCGGCGCCGAGAGCTATCCCATCGAAGTCGGCGTGGCGCTCGACGGCGGCAGGAAATTCTGCACGCTGATCGCGCCCAGGCCGGGCTGGACTCATTGGGACGAGGGAGCGGAGAAGGTGCACGGGGTGAGCCGCAGCGTGCTGGAGCAGTACGGCAAGCCTGTCGCCGAGGTCGCGACCCGGCTGAACGAGTTGCTTGGTCCGCGCACGGCCTATACGGATGGCTGGGTCGTGGACAAGCCCTGGCTCAACCGCCTTTTCTTCGCGGCCGGGGTGAGCTGCGAGTTCTCGCTGAGCTCGCTGGAAATGATCCTGTCCGAGCGGCAGATGGAGATCTGGCATCCGACCAAGGACGCCGTGCTGCTCGAGCTGGGCGACAGGCGGCACCGCGCGAGCTTCGACGCGTATCTCATACAGGAAACCTGGGAACGCACGTGGAGCGCGACCGTCTTGCCGGAAGCCGCGGCGGGATAGGCATGCCCGAAGACCCGCTCGTTTCCAGAGATTTCTTCGTAACGCACGTCTCGACCGTCCCGGCGAACAGGGGCAAGACGGTCGGATTGTTCGTGCGGGAGAAGGCGCTTGCCTCGACGCTCGTGGCGGCGGGAACACGCAAGCCGCACGTGGTGCTCATGGTGCACGGCGGCTTCGGGCCGTCCATCGTGGCCTACGATCTTCGGTACCGCGACTACAGCTTCATGGCGGTGCTCGCGCGGGCGGGCTTCGACGTCTTCACCATGTCGCACACCGGTTACGGGCCGTCTCCCCGGCCCCTCATGGACGATCCGTGCAACGTCGACGCGGAATTTCAGCCGCTCCTCGTGCCGCACGTGTTGAAGGAGCTGTCCGCGCCGCGCTATCCCTTCAAGCTGGTGTCGAGCCGCACCGAGTGGGACGAGCTGGAAACCGTGATACGCCACATCAGGAAGCTGCGCGGGGTGGAGCGCGTGAGTCTCGTCGGCTGGTCTACCGGGGCGCCGCGCGCCGGCGGGTTCGCCGCGCTGCATCCGGACGAAGTGCACAAGCTGGTCCTGTTCGGGCCCGCGCCGTGGTTTCCCGGCGAGCAGCCGCCCGCGCAGATGCCGGAGCCCGGCGCGCCCACGCTACTGCAGACGCGGGAATTCCTTCTCCACCGGCGCTGGCAGGACTACGTGCGTTGCGAGGGACAGCTCGAAGATGCGGAGGTCTGCAACGCGTACTGGCGGGAGATCATGGCCGTGGACGAGGTCGGCGCCGGCTGGGGGCCGAACGGAGAGGGCATCATACGGGCGCCCAATCGCATGAATTTCGGGTGGCGCGCCAATCTCGCCCGCATCGAGGCGCCGACGCTCGTGCTCCTCGGCGAGTTCGACAACTACGCCCGACGGCTGGAAGCGTGGAAAGGCCTGACCGTCGAGCACCGGATGTTCATCCGGATTGCGTGCGCCTCGCACTTCGTGAGCTTCGAGCGGGGGCGGCACCTTCTCTACCGTGCGACGCAGGAGTGGCTCGCGCGCGGCGCGGTGGACGGCGCGCAGCGCGGCGAGTTCCTGGCCGACGTGGAGGGCCGCCTCACTCCATCTCCAGCGCAGATATCCGCGCGGCAGTAAAATCGGTGACGGTGACGGAAGGGAGGAAGGATGAAGGAGTGAGCGGGGAATTCGAAGGAAGTGCCTGCACACTTCCGAGCCCGCGAACGCCCGGCGCGATGCAGCGCGGCGGGCCAGTCCAAGGATGACCTGTTGAGAACCCGAAGATGAAAGCCACGATACTTGTTGAATTCGAAAACGCCCGGCGGAAGAGCCGTGCCCGGTTCGCGAAACCGGACCGGTTCAAGGTCATCCTTCATCGTTCTACGTTCATCCTTGGCTGCGCGCTCGCGTTCGCCGCGGGCGCGCAGCAGCCGTATCCATCGAAGCCGGTGCGGATCGTTTCCATATTTCCCCCGGGCGGCGGTAACGACGCGATCTGCCGCGCCGTCGCGCCCAAGCTCACGGAGCGCTTCAAGCAGCAGTTCATCGTCGAGAACCGGCCGGGCGCAAACGGGATCGTCGGGACGGAGGTTACTGCGCGCGCCGCCCCCGACGGCTACACGTTTGCGCTGATACCGAGCGGCCACGCCGTCAACGCGAGCTTGTACAAGAAGCTCCCCTACGACTCGATCCGCGACTTCACGCCGATCACGCTCGTCGGCTCGAGCGCTCTCATCCTCGCGGTGCATCCGACGCTGCCCGCGAAGAACGTGAAAGAGCTGATCGCGTTCGCCAAGTCCCGTCCGGGGCAGCTGACGTATTCATCGTCGGGAGTCGGCGCTTCGGGACACCTCGCCGGCGCCCAGTTCGACAACCTGACCGGGACGAAGATGCTGCACGTGCCGTACAAGGGCATGGCGCTCGCCATCACCGATCTCATCGGCGGACAGGTTTTCATGACCTTCGGCACCAGCCTGTCGGTGACGCCGCACGTGCGCTCCGGCCGGCTGCGCGCGCTGGCGACTACCGGCGCCCAGCGCATGAAGACCATGCCCGACACGCCGACGATCGCGGAGACCGTGCCGGGCTACGAGGCGACCCTGTGGTACGGATTCGCCGGGCCGGCCCGCATGCCGCCCGAGATCGTGCGGCGGCTCGCCACGGAGATCGGCGCCGTGCTGTTGCTGCCGGACGTCCGTGAGCGCCTTACGAGCGAGGGACTGGAACCCACGCCCGGCACGCCCGAGCAATTCGCGAAGCTGCTCGTTTCCGATATGGATCGCTGGGCGAAGGTGGTGGAGCGGGCGGGAGTGAAGGTAGAGTGATGAGTGATGAGTGTTGAGTGTTGAGTTTTGAGTTTCGAAGAGTTTCCCTCGCTTGATAGCTAACTCAACACTAAAAACTCAAAACTCAACACTGATGAGCCGCAGCGAGGCAGTCGTCGCGGGCGCCCGAGACGGCTTGTCCGCCAGCGTTCGGGGTGCCCTGTGGATGGTGGGGGCGTTGCTCTCCTTCTCCGCGATGGCCGTGGCGGTGCGCGAGCTGCTCAGCGCCCTGGACAGCCTCGAGATCCTGTTCCTGCGCAGCGTCGTCTCGTTCGTGCTGGTGCTGGCGGTGCTGCCGCGCCTGGGCGTGCAGTCGCTTCACACCCGGATTCTTCGCCTGCACGTCGGACGCAACCTGCTGCATCTGCTGGGGCAGTACTCGTGGATTTACGCGATCGCGCTCCTGCCGCTCGCGACGGTCTTCGCGATCGAGTTCACCATGCCGGTGTGGACCGCGATCCTCGCGGCCCTGCTCCTCGGCGAGCGCCTGACCCGGCACCGCGTCGTCATGCTCGTCCTGGGACTCGTGGGCGTAGGTATCATCCTCAAGCCGGGGATCGCGACCATTGCGCCCGCGAGCCTGGTGATGCTGGGCGGCGCTTTCATTTACGCCTGCTCCCTCATCGCCACCAAGCGCATCACGCGGAACGACTCGACGTTTGCGGTTCTCTTCTACATGCAGGCGATCCAGCTCCCGATCGCGTTCGTCCTTGCGTGGCCGGTGTGGGTGACTCCGGAAGCCGGCGATCTGCCGTGGATAGTCGCGATGGGCGCCTGCGGCCTCGTCGCGCACTTCTGCATGACGCGCGCGCTGCGCATCGCCGACGCCACGGTCGTCGCGCCCATAGATTTCCTGCGCCTTCCGCTCATCGCCGCGGTCGGCACGGCGTTCTACGGCGAGCCGCTCGACTGGACCGTATTCCTCGGCGCCGCCGTGATTTTCACGGGGACGTACTACAGCATCAGGCGGGAGACCAAGGGATGAGGGCGGAGGGATGAGGGCGGAGGGATGAGGGATAGGTTTCTGAAAGATGAAGGATGAACGTGGAAGGATGACCTGTTCGAAACAGGAGAACGTCGATGTACATACAGGATAAAGTGAGCTGGGACGGGGCGGTCGAAAAGAAGCTGGGGCTTCTCAAAACCCTGGGCGTGGATTGCGTGGCCATGGATATTCCCGACGGGCCGCGCGAGGGCGGGGCTATCGACCTGTCCACCCCGGATGCAGCGGCCGCGTTTTTCAGGAAGGCGAAGGCGGCGGTCGCAGCGCACGGACTGGAGCTGCGGACGGTCCTGGCGACGAGCGGCTTCGACGAGATCAAGAGAGGCGTGGCCGGCAGGGACGGGAAGATCGCCTGGCTGCTGAACGCCGTGCACGGCATGGGCGCGGCCGGGATCCCGATCCTGGCTTACAACTTCAAGCTGCTCAACTCGAAACTGCTGCGTTCCGCGCCGACGAAAGGGCGCGGAGGGGCGAGCTACATCAGCTTCGACTACGACGAGTACCTGAAGAAGCCCGCGCAGCCGATCGATCCGCCGGTCCCGGAGGAGAAGATGTGGGACAACATCGGGTATTTTCTCAAGGCGGTGGTGCCCCCCGCCGAGAGCACGGGGGTGCGCCTCGCGCTCCATCCCGACGACCCGCCCGTCCCGCCCGGAACGCCGGCGCTGGCGGGAGCGGCGCATATCGTCTCCAGCTTCGATCAATACCGCAGGATATTCGGCATCGTTCCTTCCCGATCCAACGGCATGCTGTTCTGCCAGGGCTGCGTGACGGAGATGAAGGGCGTGGATGTCTACGATGCCATCCGCCAGATGGGGGCTATCGACAAGATCGTCATGGTCCACTTCCGCAACGTGCGCGGAGAGTTCCCGCGGTTCCAGGAGACCTTCGTGGACGAGGGCGACGTGGACATGTACCGGGCCATGCAGGCGTATCGCGACGCCGGCTTCAAGGGGCCGTTCTCGCTGGACCATTCGCCCATGTTTCCGGAGGCGGAGATCGCGAACACGGCGTTCGTCGTCGGTTACCTGCGCGGCCTGATCCAGGCCGTGTACCGTTAGAGAGCCCGTATCAAGCCGGCGTCGTGGTAGGCTGCCTCGAACTGATGAATACCTCTCACAATTCGGCTCGCCCGGTCGTTACGTGCGCCTCCTGCAAGGCCTGCTGCTGCCGGCTGGAGGTGATGCTGATGAGCGAGGACGACATTCCGGCGCACCTGACCGTGGAAGACCGCTGGGGAGCGCGCATCATGGCACGCCTCGCCGACGGCTGGTGCGCCGCGCTCGACCGGGACACGCTGCTCTGCCGGATATACGAGCGCCGGCCGGCGATCTGCCGCGACTACGAGGTCGGAGGAAGCGATTGCCTGGCGGAGCGAGCGAAGCTGCCCGTCGGTGTCGTGCGGCAGGCAAAGGAATAGATTCGGCTACGGAAGCATCCCGGCAGGACGGAACCGCACGAAAGGAGGAGATCCATGGGCCTGATCTCTGCCGACATGAAGAGAGTCGTCGACGAACAGCGTCTTGGGTTCGTCGCCACGGTCTGCCCCGACGGCACTCCGAACCTCTCGCCCAAGGGCACCACGGCCGTCTGGGACGCCGATCACCTCGTCTTCGCCAACATCCGCTCGCCGGGCACGATCGCGAACCTGCGCCAGAACGCCGGCGTCGAGGTGAACTTCGTCGATCCGTTCGTGCGCAAAGGCTACCGCTTCAAGGGAGTCGGCTCCGTTCTCGAATCGGGGCCCCTGTACGACAAAGTCATCGCGTTCTACAAGGAGCGAGGCGTGGCCAGCGCCATCCGCGAGGTCGTCATGGTGCGCGTGCTGAGCGCGGAGCCGATCGATTCTCCGGCCTACGATCTCGGGGCAACCGAAGCCGAGGTTCGCGCTCGCTGGGACCTTCACTGGGAAGCGGTTCGCCGGGGGAAGACCGGTTCGCCGACCGGCGAGTAGCCGTCACGTCTTGAACCTCGCACATCATCTTGCGCGCGCTGCCGCGGGCCGGCCGGACGCTCCGGCGCTGGCGCGTGGCAGCGTGGTGGTCGCTGATTTTCGTGCCATGACGACCCGTGTCGCGCGCCTCGCCGGTGCGCTCCGCGGCTGCCCGCTTGCGCCAGGCGACCGGGTGGCGATCGTGATGGCCAACGCGCCGGTCTATGCCGAGGCGATGTACGCGTGCTGGTGGGCGGGGCTGGCCGCGCTGCCCGTCAACGCCAAGCTGCACGCCCGCGAGATCGCCTACATCCTCGACCACAGCGCTGCCGGGCTCGTGCTGTTCGATGCGGAGCACGCCGCGAAAGTGGCAGCGGCGGCGAGCGAGGCAGCCTCGCGCGCGCGGCTCGTCGACGTCACGACGGCGGAATTTGCGCGCTTCGCCGCCGCCGCGGCGGCGCCGCTCGCCGACGCCGGTCCCGACGACCTCGCCTGGCTGTTCTATACCTCGGGCACCACCGGCCGTCCCAAGGGCGCGATGCTCACCCATCGCAACCTGCTGGCGATGACCACGAGCTACTTCGTCGATATCGACCCGCCGGAGCCGGGCGGCGCCCAGCTCCACGCCGCGCCGATGAGCCACGGCTCCGGGCTATACATGCTGCCCTCCATCGCGCAGGGCAACGCGCAGGTGATCCCTGATTCCGGCGGCTTCGAGCCGGACGAGATCCTGGCGCTGATCCGGGCCTGGCCCGGGCTCTCGATGTTCGCGGCGCCGACCATGGTCAAGCGGCTGGTGGACCATCCCGCCGCGCCGGGCGCGGACGTCGACAACCTGCGGGTCATCGTGTGGGGCGGCGCCCCGATGTACGTGGCCGACGTCAAGGCGGCAGTGTCGCGCTTCGGCTTCCGCTTCGCGCAGCTCTACGGGCAGGGAGAGTCGCCGATGACGATCACGGGCATGACGCGGGCGATGCTGCGGCGAGCGGTCGAGGCCGGCGATGATGACGCGCTGGCCTCGGCCGGCATTGCCCAGAGCGTGGTGCAGGTGCGCGTCGCCGGCGAGGACGACCGGGCGCTGCCCGCCGGCGTGCCTGGGGAAGTCCTCGTCCGCGGCGACAGCGTCATGAAGGGCTACTGGCGCGATGAAGAGGCGAGTTCACGCACGCTGCGCGGCGGATGGCTCCATACCGGCGACATCGGCAGCCTCGACGGGCGCGGCTTCCTCACGCTGCGTGACCGCTCGAAAGACGTCGTGATCTCGGGCGGCGCCAATATCTACCCGCGCGAGATCGAGGAAGTATTGCTGGCCCACCCGGGTGTAGCCGAGTGCGCAGTAGTTGGCGTGCCCGACCCCGACTGGGGCGAGAGCGTTCTCGCCTTCGTCGTGGCGCGGCCCGGCGCCGTGCTCGACGCCGCGGCGCTGGATGCGCTCTGCCTCGCCAACATCGCCCGCTTCAAGCGGCCCAGGGCCTATCGTTTCATAGCAGCACTGCCCAAGAATGCCTACGGCAAGATCCTCAAGACCGAGCTGCGCGCGCTGGTGACAACGCAGGCCTGACCGGCCCAATCGACTATCGGTGATTCCGTCATTGTCTCTTCAGCAATCGGTGCGCGTCACCGGGGGTCGCATCCCCGGAAACCGGGGCCCCTGCTCCGCCCCTCGACGCGTTACTCCGGCTTGATCCCCGCCGCCTTCACCACCTTCGCCCACTTCACCGCCTCCGACCTGATGTACGCGGCGAAATCCTCCGGCGAGCCCGCCACGACTTCCGCGCCGTCGCGCGCGAAGCGCTCTTTGATCTCCGGCTGGTTCAGGATCGCCACGATCTCCTTGTGGAGCCGCGCGATCACTTCCTTCGGCGTACCCGCCGGCGCCATGAATCCGAACCACGACACCGCTTCGTAGCCGGGGAGGCCGGTTTCGGCGACGGTGGGAATGTCGGGCAGGAGGGGCGCGCGGGTCGCGGTCGTTATGCCCAGTGCGCGCAAACGGCCGCTTCTCACGTGCGTCAACGTGGATAGCGTGCTCGTCGCCATGACCGAAACGCGGCCGGCGATGAGATCGATCACGCCGGGGGTGGGTCCCTTGTACGGCACGTGCAGCATCTTCGTTCCGGACTGGAGCATGAACAACTCCACCGCCAGGTGAGAGGCGGCGCCGATGCCGGCGGAAGCGTACACCAGTTCGCCGGGGCGGGCCCTGGCGAGCGCGATCAGCTCCTTCGTCGATCGTACCGGTAACGATGGATGCACGACGAGCAGGTTGGATTGCCGGATCCCCTGCGTGATCGCGGTGAAATCCTTGAGCCCGTCGTACGACAGCGACTTGTAGATGGACGGATTGATTGCGAGGGCCGGCAGGCCGATCAGCAGCGTGTGGCCGTCCGGCGGAGATTTGGCCACGATTTCCGTCCCTATGATGGTCGCTGCGCCGGGGCGCGTATCGACGATCACCGGTTGGCCGAGACGGTCCGAAAGAGGCGGCGCGACGACGCGGGCAAGCGTGTCGGCGGCGCTGCCGGCGGCGCTCGGCGCGACGATGCGCAACGGCTTGGCGGGCCACTGCTGCGCGCTCGCGGCGAAGGCGAGCGCGCAGCAAAGGTAGAAGGAGGAAGGATGAAGGATGACCTTGTACTGAGGGACCATATCCGATTATAGAGGACCTCCCAGTGGACACGCGGAGGCGTGGGATAGAATAACCTCTGCCGAATCCCGAATCCCGAATCCTGTGAAAAAGACCGTCATTTATTTCCACTCCCTGTCCTCCCCATGGGCCTACATGGGCTGGCCAAAGTTTCGGGACCTGATCAGAAAACACGACCTGGACGTGGTCGTGCGTCCGACCCGGATCGTGCCTCCGAATGGAGGCATTCCGCTCCGTACCCGTCCCGACGCTCGGCAGCGCTACCACGAGGTCGAGCTGGACCGCTGGCGCAAGCGCCTCAACATGCCGCTCGTGCTGCGGCCCAAGCACTATCCGACCAACAACGAGTTCTGCGCCCGCATGGTGATCGCCGCCGACAAGCTCGGCTGGGACGCGCTGGCGCTGAGCCATGGGCTGCTGCACGCGTTGTGGAGTGAGGAAAAAGACGTGAAAGAGCCGGCGGTGCGCGTCGCCGTGGCGAAATCGCTGGGCATGGACGGCGAGCGACTGTTGGCGATGCAGGACACGCCGGAAATCGTGGCGGCGTGGAAGGCATCCGAGAAGGAAGCGGCTGATCACGGCGTCTTTGGAACGCCGACGTGGGTGTACCGGAACGTCCTCTACTGGGGCCAGGACCGCCTGGATTTTCTCGACGAAGCGCTATCAGAGTGATGAGGGGTCTCGGAAGATTTTTATTTACAAATAACTGTCGCAATGCATCCGCTTCCGTTCAAGCGTAGTGGTTTGGCAGGCAGACGTACTTTCCTCGCGTTGGGATGGAGTTTCTCGTCCAGGACACTATGAAGACTCGCCATTCTCGAGCGATGTTGGTTACAGCCATCGCTGCGTCCATTTGCGCTTCCACTTTGACCTGCGATGTCGCAGCGCAGAAGTATCCGGAAAAAACGGTGCGCATCGTCACGCCGTTCGGTCCGGGCGGCGGGACCGACATATTCTCACGCATCCTGGCTCAGCATTTCACGGAGACGACCGGCCGGCAATTCATCGTCGAGAACCGGCCGGGCGCGGGCTCGACGCTGGGGACCGAGTACGTCGCCAAGTCCCCCCCTGACGGCTATACGCTGCTGATGACGTCGGCGTCGTTCTCTTTCAACCCCGGCCTGTACCCCAAGCTGCGGTTCGACCCGATCAAGGACTTCACGCGCATAGCGCAGGTCGTGCAGGTGCCGCACGTGATCGTCGTGATCCAGTCGCTGCCGGTGAAAGACCTGCAGGGCCTGGTCAAGCTCGCGCGCGGCCGACCCGGGGAGGTGCTCTATGCGTCTTCCGGCGCGGGAAGCGCGATGCACCTGGCGGGGGCGCTCTTCGGCATCGTCACCAAGACCCAGTTGACGCACGTGCCGTACAAGAGTGGCGGCGCGACGACGGCCGCGGTGATGGGAGGCGAAGCGACGACGGCATTCAATACGCTCGAAACGGCAATTGCCCTGATACGCGCCGGCAGGCTGCGGGCGCTGGCGGTGTCCACGCGCGAGCGCTCGCCGGTGCTGCCCGAAGTCCCGACCGTTATGGAGGCCGGAGTCAAAGACTACGAAGCGATAGGCTGGTTCGGCCTGATGGCGCCGGCGGGCACGCCGCTCGCGATCGTCGAGCAGGTGAGCGCCGAAGTGGCGAAAGCGATGGCGACGCCGGCGATCCGCAAGCTCACGCTGGAGCAGGGCGCCACGCCGGTCGGCAATAAGCCGGGTGAGTTCGATCGCTTCGTGCGCGACGAGATCGCCAAGTGGACCCGCATCATCCAGCAGGCGGGGATCAGGCTGGACTAGCGGGTTACGTGCAGGTCTTCAGTCTGCCTTGATCCCGGCTGTCTTGATCACCTTCGTCCAGCGCGACGACTCGGACCGCATCGTTGCGGCAAGCTCGTCCGGGGTGCCGCCGACCGGTTCCGCGCCCAGACTGTTCAGCCGTTCACGGATGTCCTGAAGCCGCACGACGCGGGTGATCTCGGTGGAGAGGCGCGCGACGATCTCCCTGGGCGTATGGGCGGGAGCCATCAGCGCATACCATGACACGGCCTCGAATCCCGCGAGATTGGATTCGGCGATAGTCGGCAGATCGGGCAGGATTGCAAGACGTTTGGGACTCGCCGCCGCCACGGCGCGAAGCCTGCCGGATTGAACGTGAGGAAGCACTGCAGGAGTCTGGCCGAGCGCAAGCGATGTCTGGCCACCGAGGAGCTCGCGGATGGCCGGCCCCACCCCGTTGTACGGCACGTGCGTCATGTCGATACCCGTCATCATCTTGAGCAGTTCCACGCCGACGTGCCCCTGGCTGCCGTTGCCGGGAGAGCCGTAGGTGAGCGCGCCGGGCCTCGCCTTGGCCAGGGAGACGATGTCGCGCACGGTCTTCACCGGGAGGCTGGGGTGAACGACGAGGATGTTCTGGACCGCCGCCATGAGCGTAATCGGCGCGAGATCGCGGAACACGTCGTACGGCAGCTTCGAGTACATGTGCGGGTTGACGACCAGGTTGCCGTTGGGCGCGGAGAGGAGCGTGTAGCCGTCCGGCGGCGCCTTGGCGCCCAGGCCCATGCCTATATTCCCTGCACCACCGGGCCGGTTATCGACGATGATCTGTTGTCCCCATGCCTCGGTCAGCTTCTGCCCGACCATGCGCGGCAGGAGGTCGGATGCGCCGCCCGGCGCGAACGGCACGATGATCCGGACCGGCTTCGACGGATACGGCTGGGCGTTCACGGCAACTGCAAGCAGCGCGCTCGCCGCGCCGATCGCGAGTGCAAGGGTTGTCCGGACGGGTCCACTGCAGGGAATCATGGCCATTCGGCTCCGTTCTGCTCGACATCATGGGCGCGCTGCTTCTGAACGTTGAAGTCATCGGGCTCGGGTACCACGAAACCTTTCAGCACGAGGTCTGCCCGCACGGGGCCAAGCTCAGACGCGGTCGCGACGGCGAGAAAAGCCTCGCGGATCCTGGTCAACGTCGCCGCGTCGAGCGCTGCCGTCGAGACCAGGGGCGGCATCGGTGTCGGGGCCGTAGTCGCGACGACGCGCACCTGCGACGCGAAGGCAGGATCGAGATTGCGGAAGATGTCGTGGCAATAACTGTCGAGCGGGCCGACATCGATCCGTCCGTCGGCCAATGCCTGGATCACGCCTTTGGGGTTCATCAGGTTGCCCACGATGGCGCGGTACGGCAACGGCCCCTTTCGCTCGAGCGGCAGCAGGTGGTGGCGGAGCGCGAAGTATCCCGACTGCGAATCCTTGAGGGTGTAGCCAAGGACGCCGCCGAACGTGTCCTCGAGGGTCCGGTAATCGGAATCGGCGCGGACGGCGAGATCGCTGAAATAGACGGAGCGGTCCCCGTAGCGCGGCGCCGAAGGCACGGGTGCGGCAAGAATCAGTGCCCTGGGCTCGCGCAGCGAGTAGGGAAGCCCGCACATCATGGCGCAGCCCAGATCGTCCCGCGCCCACAGATCCGAGAGAAGATTCGGCGGATCCCAGTCGAAGAACTGCCAGTCGACGCCCGCGCGACGCATGACCCAGCGGATCAGGGTGCGCCAGGCCTCCTTCGCGGCCGGGCACACCGAGTACATCCGTGCGTTGACGATCATCGACATGGCGCGACGTTCCCGAGTTGTCCCATGATAAGCTGATCCCTGCTTTTTCCTGGCGGCACAGTCTATCGTCTCCGGCTTCCCGGGTGTGCATGACGGGTCGACCTGGATGGCGCTGCTGAAGCGGATGTAGCGACATGGGACAGAAAATCGAGGAGCTGGCACGGTTCGTCGCGGAGACCCGGCTGGAGAACGTGCCGGAGGCGGTGAGACGCCATGCGAAGCTGGTGCTCCTCGACACGCTCGGCGTCATCCTCGCAGGATCGGTGCGCCCCGAGGTCCGGCAACTGCGGGAACGACTGTCGGCCACCGCGGGCAGCGGCGCCACGGTCCTCGCGGATGGCTGGCCGGCACATGACCCGCGCACCGCCGCGCTCCTGAACGGCATCGCCGGCCGCGCGATCGAACTGTGCGAAGGCATGCGTCTCGCCTCGGGTCAGGCGGCGATGCAGATCCTGCCGGGCGTGCTGGCCGTAGGCGAGCATGCTGCGGCGACCGGCCGCGAGATGCTCGCGGCCCTGGTCCTCGGATACGACGTCGCCGCGCGGCTCGGCGCGGCGTTCACACCGCGGCCTTTCGCGCACCAGAACGGACAAGCCATGCTCCTCGCCGCGGCTGCCGCCGGGGCGCGCGTGCGCGGGTTCGATGCGCGGGGTGTGAGCCGCGCCATGCGCGTAGCGACCACGCAGCTGCTGACGCCCAGCTACACCAATACAGTCGCTGGCGCGACGACGCTGAACGTCGCGGGCGGCATGAGTGGGTTCGTCGGCGCGCTCGCGCCTGATCTTGTCCTCGCCGGCTTCGAGGCTCAGGAGGATGCGGTCGAAGAGGCGCTCGGCAGGATGGTGGGCGAAGGGTTCCGCACTGAAGGACTTGTAGACGAACTGGGCAACCGGTGGGAGATCACGCGCAATTATTTCCGCCTCTACGCGTGCTGCAACCCCATCCACCCCGCGCTCGATTGCCTGCAGGAGGCGCTTGCCGAGCTGCGGCCGCGCCCGGAAGAGATCGAGCGCATCGAGTTCACGACCTATCGTTTCGCTTCAGTGATGCGCAACCCGGACCCGCCGAACTACTTCGCGTCGAAGTACTCGCTGCCGCACGCCGCGGCCGTGATGGTCGTGAAAGGCGGCGCGGGCCACGGCGACATCGACGATGCCGCGCTCGCGGATCCCGCCGTCGCCGCGCTGCGGCACCGCGTGACCATGGCGGAGGATCCGGCGATGAGCGCGCTCGTTCCGCGCCTCAAGCCCGCCCGCGTTACAGTGAGACTGAAGGACGGCCGCGAGTGCATCCGTGCGCGGGACAGCCACCGGGGCGATTTCAATGATCCATTTCCGGAGTCGGCGCTGCGGGACAAGTTCCGGGAGCTGGCGGGACACGTGCTCGCGCCTGCGGCTGCTCTCCGCGTTGAGCAGGCGGTGGACAGGTGCGAGGAGCTGGGGAGCGTACGGGAATTGGTCGCGCTGATGCGTGGCGGGTAAAGCTGTATTTTGGGGAGGACATCCAATGTTCGATCTCGTGATACGCAGTGACCGCGTGGTAACCCCCGCGGGAGTCGGA
>Ga0111539_10001182_pt1 | contig 34658 bp, 27 predicted proteins | sample RhiMethybrSRZTD1_FD_79667 | JGI IMG/M metagenome (GOLD analysis project Ga0111539, IMG submission 79667) | Populus rhizosphere microbial communities from Tennessee, USA - Rhizosphere MetaG P. TD hybrid SRZTD1 (version 2) (version 2) | ecosystem: Host-associated > Plants > Roots > Rhizosphere >...
GGCACCAGCAGGCGGGAATTGTAGGTCGAGGACATCGCTGCCCCGTAGGCTCCCGCCGTCATGAAGGCAACGAGCTCGCCTGCATCCAGCGGCGGCAGCTCGCGATCGACGGCCAGGTAGTCGCCCGATTCACAGATGGGCCCGACGACGTCCTGCACGATCGCCGTCCTCCTGCCCGCCGCCTCGGCGACGGGCCAGATCTCGTGATGGGCCTCGTAGAGCGTCGGCCGGATCAGGTCGTTCATGGCGGCATCGACGATGAGGAACGTCTTGCCGCGTCCGCGCTTGGCATAGATGACGCTGGCAGCGAGCACCCCGGCATTGGCGACGATCATGCGGCCGGGCTCGAGATGGAGCTTCAGGCCGAGATCCCCTACCGCCTCGCGCACGACTTCGGCATAGGCCATCGGCGAGGGCGGCAAGTCGTTCCCTCCGCTGTATGGCACGCCGAGGCCTCCGCCCAGGTCGAGATGGCGGATGTCGTGCCCCGCAGCCCGCAGAGCCTGCGCCAGCTCGCGCATGAGGGCGAAGGCGTTGCGGAAGGGGCCAAGGTCGGTGATCTGGCTGCCGATGTGCATGTGAATGCCGACGACCTCGAGGCCGGGCAGGCGGGCAGCCCGCGCGTAGAGCCGCGGCGCATCCTCGAAGGGCACGCCGAACTTGTTCTCCGCCTTGCCGGTGGAGATCTTGGCGTGCGTCTTGGCATCGACGTCCGGGTTGACGCGCAGCGCAATGGCAGCCGTGCGGCCAAGGCTCGCCGCCACCTCGCTCAGCGCTTCGAGCTCGGGCTCCGATTCCACGTTGAAGGCGAAGATACCCTCACTCAGAGCATAAGCCATCTCTGCGCGGGTCTTCCCGACCCCGGCGAAGATGATCTTGGACGCCGGCACTCCGGCGGCCCGCGCGCGCCGCAGTTCGCCTTCCGACACCACGTCCATGCCGGCCCCCAGGCGCGCCAGCGTGGCGATGACGGCCTGGTTCGAGTTGGCCTTGATGGCGTAGCAGATGTGGGTATCGAGGCCCTCGAACGCGTCCTGAAGCACCCGGTAGTGGCGCTCCAGGGTCGCAGTTGAATAGCAGTAGAAGGGGGTGCCCACGGCTTCGGCTATGCGGCCGAGGCTCACGCCCTCCGCGTGGAGGACGCCGCCGACATAGCTGAAATGGTGCATTTCGAAGTCGTCAGCGGATCAGCGGATCGAGAATGGAAGGTCTGTGGGGCACCGGAGTGCCGGGCGTCCCAGGCGTGGCGCTGCCCGTCTCGGAAGCCACCGCGGGCGGCGTCTCCAGGGGACCGCGCACACCGCAGCCGGCAAGGCCCAGCGCCCCGAGAAGAAGCACGGCCAGGATGCCAAACTGTAGACGCCCGAACATTCGAATAGGTTGAACCCTGTTCACTGCTCGCAACATAAGGTGATCCATGAAACTACGTGCGGTTTCAGGATCATGCCTCGACTTCTAGACCCTTCCCGAGGCCTTTTCCAACCGCTTTATCCAGCCTCGCGCCATTTTGCGCACATTCTGTGGCGCGGTTCCCCCAAAGCTGGTCCGGCTCCTCACGGAGCTCTCCACGGAGAGAACCGAGAAGACATCCTTTGCGATGCGGCGGTCCACGGCCTGCATGTCGACGATATCGAGCTGGTCGAGCCGCACGCCCTTGGCCTCGGCGGCGGCGACGACGCGGCCCGTGACATGGTGCGCATCGCGAAACGGCAACCCCTGGGTGCGCACGAGCCAGTCGGCCAGATCCGTGGCGGTGGAGTAGCCGGCGGCGGCCGCCGCCCGCATGGACCCGGCGTTGGGCTCAAGGTCCTCCACCATGCCGGACATGGCCGCGATGCACAGGCGCAAGCTGGCGAGAGCGTCGAACGTCGTCTCCTTGTCCTCCTGCATGTCCTTGGCGTAGGTGAGCGGCAGCCCCTTCATGACGATCAGCAGCGCCTGGAACGCGCCGGCGATACGCCCGACCTTGGCGCGCACCAGCTCGGCCGCGTCGGGGTTGCGCTTCTGCGGCATGATCGAGGAGCCGGTGGTGAACTTGTCGGAGAGTCGCACGAACGCAAACTGCGGCGTCATCCAGATCACGATCTCCTCGGCGAGCCGCGACAGGTGCATGGCCGTGATCGCCGCCGCGGCAAGGGTCTCCAGCGCAAAGTCGCGGTCGGCAACGCTGTCGAGGGAGTTGGCCGCGGGCCGGTCGAAGCCCAGCGCCTCCGCCGTCATGTGCCGGTCGATCGGAAACGAGGTTCCGGCGAGCGCGGCGGCGCCGAGCGGCGACTCGTTGAGGCGCGCGCGCGCATCGGCGAGACGGCCGCGGTCGCGCGCCAGCATCTCGACATAGGCCAGCAGGTGATGCCCGAACGTGACGGGCTGCGCCGGCTGCAGATGGGTGAAGCCCGGCATGACGAGGTCGCTGTGCGCGTCCGCCTTGCGCGCCAGCGACAGCTGTAGGACCGCGAGTGCGGCGTCGGCAGCGTCGATCCAGTCGCGCACGAACAGCTTGAAGTCGGTCGCCACCTGGTCGTTGCGCGAGCGGGCGGTATGCAGCCGCCCGGCCGGCTCGCCGATCAGCTCCTTGAGGCGGCTCTCCACGTTCATGTGCACGTCTTCCAGCGCGCGCGAGAACTGGAAGCGCCCCGTCGCGATCTCCTCCGCCACGCGGTCGAGCCCGCCGACGATCTTCCTGGCGTCGTCCTTGGAGATGATGCCCTGCGCCGCCAGCATCGCCGCGTGCGCTTTGGAGGCGCGAATATCCTGCGGGGCCAGAGCCTTGTCGAAGCCGATGGAGGCGTTTATCTCCTCCATGACCTCGGCCGGTGACATGGTGAACCGGCCACCCCACATCTTGTTGGCGCTTTTGTCCGTCACGAGGCTGCCTTCCGGTGCTTTTCGGGGTGCAGGAGTTGAAACCGCGAGCGAGTGAGATGGCCGACAACGATCCGACGCCGCGTCTGAACAGAACGGCGCTCGCCACCACGCTCGGCGCGGCCGGCATTGCCGCGATTGCGGGCTTTGCGAGCGTATACGTGACCGTGGGGCGTCCTGACAATGCCGTTCGCCCGACGGCGGCAGCCCCCGCGCCGCCGCAGGCCGAGCCCAAGTCCGCCGCGCCCGCGGGGCCCGGCGCCAATCCGCTGAGCCGGGGGGAGATGGCGGCTTTCGTCTTTCGCCAGACGCCGGAGGCACTGCCGGAGGCGAAGTTCCAGGACGCAACGGGCGTCGAGCGCACTCTGGAGAGTTGGCGCGGCAAGGTTGTGCTGTTGAACCTGTGGGCGACCTGGTGCCTGCCGTGCCGCAAGGAGATGCCGGCGCTCGACCGGCTGCAGCGCGACCTGGGCTCGGACCGCTTCGAGGTAGTGGCCGTGAGCGTCGACCGGACAGGCCTGCAGGGCGCCCGGAAGTTCCTCGACGAGACGAAGGTCGAGAAGCTCGCCCTCTATGCCGACGGAACGGCACGCATGGGATCGGCGCTGCGCGCGGCGGGCCTGCCAGTCACCATCCTCATCGATCGGGAAGGACGCGAGGTCGGCCGCCTGCTAGGACCCGCGGAGTGGGACAGCGAGGATGCCAAGCGCCTCATCCGCTCCGTCCTGCAATAGCGCCGGCGCGGCGGGTATGCCGGAAGCGAATCCTGTGCAATCCTGACCGCCACGTGGATCACGCGTCGTCGCCACAATATTGGCCGCCGTCTCGAAAGCGATGTCCGTGCAGAAAGAGAGCAACTCCGTCGACGCGATGTACCCAATCGTGCTCTCGGGCGGATCGGGCACGCGCCTGTGGCCGCTCTCTCGCGCGATGTATCCAAAACAGTTCATCCGCTTCTCGCATGCGCAGGCGCATAGCTTCCTGTCCTCGACCCTGCTCCGGCTTCCGGTTTCGGCCGGGTTCGCCGCGCCCATCATCATCGGCAACAACGACCACCGCTTCCTGATCGAGGACGAGGCGCGGCGTGCCGGCGTCGCTCCGTGCGCCGTCATCCTGGAGCCGGTCGCGCGCAACACGGCGCCAGCGATTGCGGTTGCGGCCCTGCACGTCGCCCGCAGCGATCCTGACGGCATCCTCGTGATCATGCCGTCCGACCACGTCGTCAACGACGGGCCCGGTTTTGTCGCCGCCGTGCGGCGCGCCGGCGCGGTGGCAATGAGCGGCAAGCTCGTTCTGTTCGGCATTCGACCGACGGGGCCGCACACCGGCTACGGCTACATCCGCCGCGGCGAGCCGCTCGCGGGCTTCGAGGGTGCCTACGGCGTGGCCGCCTTCGCCGAGAAGCCCGACCAGGCCACCGCCGAGCGCTACCTCGCCTCCGGCGACTATGCCTGGAACAGCGGCATCTTCGTCTTCCGCGCCCGCACCTTCCTCGACGAGCTCGCCCGGCTGCAACCCGCCATTCTCGCGGCGGCCCGCGAGGCGCTCGCCGGCGCCAAGCAGGACCTGGGCTTCCTCAGGCTCGACGCGCAAGCCTTCGCGACCGCGCCCGCCATCTCCGTCGACTACGCGGTCATGGAACGCACCGCGTCTGCCGCCGTGCTGCCGATCGACATCGGCTGGAACGACGTCGGCTCCTGGTCGTCGCTGTGGGAGATCAGCGGCCGCGATGCGCAGGGCAACGCCGTGGAGGGCAACGCCATCCTGGAGGAGACGCGCGATTGCTACGTGCATTCCGAGCGCGCACTCGTCTCCACCATCGGCGTCAAGGACCTTGTCATCGTCGACACTCCCGATGCTCTGCTGGTCGCCGACCGCGCGCGCGCCCAGGACGTCTCGGGGCTCGTTGCGCGGCTCAGGCGCGAGAAGCGCAAGGAGCACGAGCAGCACGTGCGCAACTATCGCCCGTGGGGCCATTTCGAGACGCTGAGCCTTGCACCCCGCTTCCAGGTGAAGCTCCTGCACGTGAAGCCCGGCGGCAAGCTATCGATGCAGATGCACCATCACCGCTCCGAGCACTGGGTGGTGGTGCACGGCACGGCCAGGGTCAGCATCGGCGGCGAGGAGAAGCTCGTGCGCGAGAACGAGTCCGTCTACATCACGGCCACCCAGTGGCACCGGCTCGAGAACCCCGGCAAGACGCCGCTCGAGATGATCGAGGTGCAGATCGGCAGCTACCTCGGCGAGGACGACATCGTGCGCAGCGACGACATCTACCACCGCGCCCCTGAGGAAACGAAGTAGGCGGTCCGTTCGACGCGTAGGGCGCAAGAGGCGAAGCCGCATTGCGCCGATACGCCGGTGGATCGGTGCAATGCGCTGCGCTTTTGCACCCTACGAGCTGCAACCCCGTGCTGAGCCTCATGCTCCGCCCCGTGCTGAGCCTGTCGAAGCACGGCCGGTGTGCGCAGGCCTTCGTGCGCGGGCCTTCGGCGAGATCACTCCGCCGCTTCGGCGTGGCCCTCGAAGGGCAGGCCCATCTCCATCCACAGCGTGGAAAGCGCCATGACGAGACGCTCAATGTCGGCGTCGGAGTGCTGCGGGGTGGGCGTCAGGCGCAACCGCTCGGTGCCGCGCGGCACGGTCGGATAGTTGATCGGCTGCACGTAGATGGCGAAGCGGTCGAGCAGCGCGTCGGTGATGCGCTTGGTCAGCACCGGATCGCCCACCAGCACGGGCACGATGTGGCTCGGGTTGTCCATCACCGGCAGGCCGGTCGCCACCAGGCGGCCCTTCAGCACACGCGCGCGCTCCTGGTGCCGGTCGCGCTCGCTGCGGCTCCCCTTGAGATGGCGGATGCTCGCGACCGCGCCCGCCACGATCGCGGGCGCCAGCGAGGTGGTGAAGATGAAGCCCGGCGCGTAGGAGCGAATGGCATCGCAGACGTCGGCGCGCGCGGCGATGTAGCCGCCCATGATGCCGAAGCCCTTGGCAAGCGTACCGTTGACGATATCGACGCGATCCATCACGCCGTCGCGCTCGGCAAGCCCGCCGCCGCGTGGCCCATAGAGGCCGACCGCATGCACCTCGTCGAGATAGGTGAGCGCGCCGTAACGCTCCGCCAGGTCGCAGATGGCGGCGATCGGCGACATCTGGCCATCCATGGAGTAGACCGACTCGAAGGCGATGACCTTGGGACGGCCAGGGTCCGCGGCCCGCAGCCTGGCCTCCAGGTCGGCCAGGTCGTTATGGCGCCAGATGCACTTTTCACCGGCGCCGTTGCGGATGCCGGCGATCATCGAGGCGTGGTTGTGCTCGTCGGAGAAGACGATGGAGCCCGGCAGCAGCTTCTGCAGCGTTGCCAGCGTCGTGTCGTTGGCGACGTAGGCGGAGGTGAAGAGCAGCGCCGCCTCCTTGCCGTGCAGATCGGCAAGCTCATTCTCCAGCTCCACGTGGTAGTGCGAAGTGCCGGAGATGTTGCGGGTGCCGCCCGAGCCGGCACCCGACAGGTCGATGGCTTCATGCATCGCCGCCAGCACGACCGGATGCTGGCCCATGCCCAGATAGTCGTTGGAGCACCACACGGTGATGGGCCGGACGCCGCCCGGGGCAAAGTGGCGCGCTGCCGGAAAGCTGCCGCGCTCGCGCCGGATGTCGGCGAAGATGCGGTAGCGACCCTCCTCCTTCAATGCCCGCAAAGCCTTGGCGAACGCCTGCGCGTAATCCATGAGCTTAAAACCTTGCGCATCTCGGGGACTGTTGCGGATGGCGAACAGGGGGTCCCCTCTCCCCCACTTCTTCCCTGGAGCCATTCTAATCGAGCCGCGTGCCGGCGGCAGACCACGCCCTTTGTCGCACAGGCGATCGACAGGATTATTGACTTGGAGCAAGGCGGCCCCACCCATCACGCTCCCGTTACCAGCAAGGCCGCGTGGGCCAGACTATGATCGGCGGGCTCGTAAGTGCCCTTTCGCGACATTGCTGGACGGGAGATCATTGCATGTTGAAGCTAGGCATTCCGACGTGGCTGCGCGCCGTCGCCGTCGGTCTGACGCTCGTGGCTTTCACGCCGGCCGACGTCTTGGCCGTGGGCGACCCTCCGCCCCAACCAAAACCGAAACCCAAGCCCAAGCCGAAACCCAAGCCCAAGCCCAAGCCGAAACCCAAGGACAGCCGGCTCGACGACGACCAGATCTACAGCGTCGGCTACTGGCAGGCGAAGGGCGGGCAGTACGTGGCCGCGCTGACGACCCTGCGCTCCGCCGAGAATCAGGCCGATCCGCGCATCCAGACCATGATCGGCTTCTCGCTGCGCAAGCTGGGCCAGGTGGACGAGGCCATGGGCTACTACAATAAGGTGCTCGCCGCCCATCCCGACCGCACGACCACGCGCCAGTACCTGGGCGAGGCGTTCCTGCAGCTCAACCGGCCCGACAAAGCCAGGGAGCAGCTCTCCGAGATCGCCAAGCGCTGCGGCGTCGCCTGCGAGGACTATCAGCTGCTGGCGGAGGAGATCGCCAAGTTCGAGGCCAGAGGCTAGTCGTAGGGCGCAAAAACCGAAGGCGTATTGCGCCGAACCGTCGGTCGTAACGGCGCAATGCGGCCGACGCCTGCTGCGCCCCTATGCGTCGCTTACCCGAGCCCTCTCTCCGCAGACTGGCGGGGAGGGGGCTCAGCGCGAGAGCGTGCGCAGGAAGGCCACGAGATCGGCCCGCTCCCGAGCGCTCAGCCGCAAGTCGCGCGGCAGGCTCGGCGCCAGCGACGGCCGCCGGCGCAAGCCGCCGGCATAGTGCGCCACCACAGCGTCCAGCGTCGCGAGCGATCCATCATGCATGTAGGGCGCCGTGCGCGTGAGCTCGCGCAGGCTCGGCGTCTTGAAGGCCCGAAGCCCCGGCGTGCCGCCCTTCACCAGACCACGCCCGCCGTCGGTGCTGGGTAGACCGATGTCGTGGAACTTGTCATCGGTGAAGCGCCAGCCGACGTGGCAGAGCAGGCACGCGCCTTTGCCCGTGAAGATCCGGAAGCCGCGCAGCTCGGCCGCGCTCAGCGCCTGGACGTCACCGTCGATCCAGGCATCGAACCGCGTCGGCGGGGAGACGAGCGAGCCGACGTATGCCGCCAGCGCCGCGAGCACGTTGGCCTCAGTCACGGGCTCTGCCTCCGCGAACGCGGCACGGAACATGGCGACCGTGTCGCCGTCCGCCCGCAGCCGGGCGAGGATCGTCGGCCAGTCGCCGCCCATCTCGTCGGGCGCGACGATCGGCATCCCGGCCTGCTCCACGAGCGAGGACGCGCGCCCGTCCCAGAAGTATTGCTTGCCCCATGCCAGATTGTAGAGGCTCGGCGTGTTGCGCAGCAGCGGAGCGCCCGATACGCCACGCGCGCGACGCCGACCATCCGTGAACGCACGTTCCCGCTGATGGCAGGCGGCACAGGAGCGATCGCCCGCGCCTGATAGGCGAGTGTCGGCGAAGAGCCTGGCGCCCAGCGCCACTCTGCCTGGCGTGAGCGGATGCTCGGCCGCGGTTGCCGGGAGCCGATCGGGCCTCTTGAACATCGCGCGCCAAGGCGCCGCGACGCCCGCTCCCGCTGCCTCCTCCGCTGCACCGGAAGCGAGCAGGCCCGGGAGCAAGGCGATTGCGGCGACTATGCTGGCCACCCGAGACATGAGAGGTCCGATGCAAGCGCGCATCATGCCACCTGGGGCGGCCGCCACGCGATAACGCCTTCCGTGCGTGCACGCACCTCGGGCGCGGCCAGACATGTGGCGACGGCCTCGTAGCCGGGCGCGCCGGAATTGGGTTCGACACGTGTTGGAGGGCTGTGATTGGCGGGACAGAGGATAATGGCCTCATCTGCACCCACGCAGTCCAAGTCCAGAATCGCACTGGAGCGCGTAAGCACGAAGAGGGGCCGCCGCTCGGTTCCGCGGCGGCGCAGGTAGGCGATCAGTGCCATTTGGGTGGCCTTGTCCAGCCCCTGCTCCACCATGTCGACGACCAGCGTCGCGAGACCCTCCGCTTCCAATCCGGCGAGCAATGCGATCAAAGCCCCCGACGATGAGGCACCGTCCTCGACGAGCCATGCGAGGGTTTGAGTGACCCGCGACCTGAGGGCCGGATCCGCGTCCAGCCGGGCGCGAGCTGCCGCGCCGCCGTTCTCCAACCGATCCAAGCCCAGGAATGCCGCATCAGGCAGCGTTTCGGCAATGCGCCTGGCCAACCTCGTCTTGCCGCTGCCCAGCGGGCCGATGATGTAGTTCAGCCGCCGGATGTCGCGCAGCTCGAACCGCTCACCCCCCCAAGGCCAAGGCAGGTCGAAGGCGACATCGACGGCAGAGGCCGGTCTCAGCAGTTGTGCAAGCTCCCCGACGGCCAGCGCCTGGCCCTTGCCGAGGCCGGTTCGCAGTTGGCGAACCTTCTCTGCGGCTGCGGAGAGCTGGCGGATGCGGCCTTCAAGTGTTGCCTGGTGCGCGGCCAGCGCAGGCTCGACGTCCCGGGAGTCGCCTCCAAGCACGCGAGCCACTTGAGCAAGACTGAGACCCAGCTCGCGCAGGGTCACAATCTCGACGGCACGGGCCATCTCGTCGGGACCGTAGGCCCGCCAGCCGGCCGCGCTGCGGATCGGAGCGATCAGACCGCGCTGCTCGTAGAGCCGCAGAGCCTTGGTGGAAACGCCCAGTTGTTTGGCGGCTTCGGAAGGGTTCAGGAATTGGCCGGAGGAATTCACGAATCACCTCGCTGTTGGCTGACCGCCGACCTTATCGGGGCAGCCGCAGGGTCCAGGTCAAGTGCGCAATCGCAGGCATTGGCATGGGATCAGGCCCGCCCACTATGAGTACGTAGGCTCCGGTTCATGCGAGTTGCGGACCCTACCGGACAGCGTGCGCCGCCGTCCTGCCAGCGACACGGCCCGAGAAGATGCAACCGCCGAGGAACGTGCCCTCGAGCGCGCGGTAGCCGTGCATGCCCCCGCCGCCGAAGCCCGCCACCTCGCCCGCGGCATAGACGTTGTCGAGCGGCGCGCCGTCCGCCTTCAGCACGCGGGCGGAGAGGTCGGTGGCGAGCCCGCCCAGCGTCTTGCGCGTGAGGATCGAAAGCCGGACCGCGATCAGTGGCCCGTTGGCAGGATCGAGCAGGCGATGCGGCTTGGCGACACGGATGAGCTTGTCGCCGAGGTAGCTGCGCGCACCGCGGATGGCGGTGATCTGCGCATCCTTCGTGTAGGCGTTGTCGACCTCGCGGTCGCGCGCCGCGATCTCGCGTTCCAGCGCCCCGGCATCGATCAGCGCCTCGCCCGCGAGCTTGTTCATGCGCGCGACGAGTTCGGCCAAGTTGCGCTCGACGATGAAGTCCGCTCCCTTCTCCATGAACGCCCTGACCGGCGGCGGCGCGCCGCCGGCCCGCCGGCTCTTGATCACGTTCAGCCACTTGCCGCTCGTGAGGTCGGGGTTCTGCTCCGAGCCCGACAGCGCGAACTCGCGCTCGATGATCTTCTGGCTCAGCACGAACCAGGAGTAGTCGTAGCCCGTCGCCAGGATGTGCTGCAGGGTGCCCAGCGTATCGAAGCCCGGAAACAGCGGCACCGGCAGGCGCCTGCCTCGCGCATCGAACCACAGCGACGACGGCCCCGGCAGGATGCGGATGCCGTGGCGCGGCCAGATCGGCGCCCAGTTGCGGATGCCTTCGGTGTAATGCCACATGCGGTCGCGGTTGATCACGCGGCCGCCGGCCACCTCGGTGATGCCGAGCATGCGCCCGTCGACGTGCTCCGGCACGCCGCAGATCATCTCGCGCGGCGCCTCGCCCAGCCGCTTCGGCCACGCCTGGCGCACGAGGTCGAGACTGCCGCCGATGCCGCCCGACGCAACGATGACTGCCTGCGCCTTCAGCGCGAAATCGCCGACCACGGTGCGCGAGCTGGCGGCCCCACGCGCCGCGCTGCTCGGCTCCAGCACCTTGCCCTCGACGCCGTCGACGACGCCGCCGGTCGTGGTGAACCCGTCGACGCGATGCCGGAAGCGGAGGCTCGCGCGTCCTTGCTTCTCCGCCTCGTGCAGCCGCGCCACGAACGGCGCGACGATGCCGGGGCCCGTGCCCCAGGTGACGTGGAAGCGCGGCACCGAATTGCCGTGCTCGGTGGCGAGATAGCCGCCGCGCTCGGCCCAGCCCACGATGGGAAACCAGCGCAGACCCTGCGCATGCAGCCAGGCGCGCTTCTCGCCAGCCGCGAAGGCGACATAGGCCTCCGCCCACTTGCGCGGCCAGTGGTCCTCCTCGCGGTCGAACCCGGCCGAGCCCAGCCAGTCCTGCAGCGCCAGGTCATGGCTGTCGCGGATGCGCAGGCGCCGCTGCTCGGGGCTGTCGACGAAGAACAGTCCGCCGAACGACCAGAACGCCTGCCCGCCCAGCGACTGGCCGCCTTCCTGATCGAGCAGGATCACCTTGCGTCCTGCGTCCGCCAGCTCGGTGGCGGCGATGAGGCCCGCAAGCCCCCCGCCGACGACGATCACATCCGCGTCCACGTCGTCCTCCCCCGCTATCGCCCTCTCCCCACTGAGGTGGGGTGAGCGGAATCACTCTTGGCCACCGCGCCCGGCTGCAGTCCCGGCGAGGCCGCGCGCACCGTCTCCGCCGCCTTGACGAGTTCCACGATGCGCTGCGTGAGCGGCGTCGCCACGCCGGCCTTGCCGGCGAGCGCCAGGATTGCTCCCTGCAAATGGTCGATCTCGGTGGTGCGCCCGCGCAGCAGGTCCTCCCACATGGACGAGCGCGCCTCGGGATCGATCGCCAGCATGCGCCGCGCCGCCAGCCGGAACAGCGCGTCCGGCAGGCGCAGGATGAACGGGATTACGCGCGGCGGCACGCCTTCGATCCTGGCCGGTCGGATGCCCGCCGCTTTCAGCACAGTCAGCGCCTCCTGCATCTGTGCCGCCAGCAGCAGGCGCCAGCGCCGGTCCGCCAGCTCCGCAGCGAGCGGAATGCCTGCGAGCGCATTGAGCGCATTGTTGAGGTTGAGCACGAGCTTGCCCCACTGCACCGCGGCCATGTCGGCATGCTCGCCGACGCGCGCACCCGCGACATCCAGCACCTCCCGCAACCCGGCCACGCCCGGAGCGATCAGAATGCGGCCGCTGGTGGCACGATGAAAGCGCGCAGCCTCGCCCGCGCGCCGCGTCGGCACCACGTTGAAGGGCACCATGCCCGGCACCACGATGCTGCGGCTGGAGCCCAGGCGTGCGCGAAGCGCATCGACGTTGCCGACCCCGTTCTGCAGGCTGACGATCACCGCGTCAGGCGGAGCGTGCCGGGCAATGAGGTCGGCCATGCCCGATGTATCCCCGCTCTTCACCGTCACGAGGACAATGTCGCCGCCCGCCAGAGCCGAGCCGGGATCGGCCTCGAGCCGCAAAGCGGCCGCCGGCAGCAGGCGGTCCATTCCATCCAGGTCGGAGATGCGCAGCCCGTTCCCCGCAATGGCGTCCGCCAGAGCCGGCCGCAGCAGCAGCGTGACATGCCGCCCGGCCAGCGCGAGGCAGCCGCCCAGGTAGCAGCCGATGCTGCCGGCGCCAGCCACGACGATGCGCGAGGTGTGATCTGCCATCCCGGGGCGACTCTGCCACAACGGCACGCCGGCCGCCCACCGCGCGTCATGCCCCGAGTCCTGTCGGAGGCACGCTTCTGGGTCGTGTCGGAGACACGCTTCTGGGTCATGTCGGAGACACGCGGAGAGAACGCCCTCCGGCGCGATTGCGGGCATCCACGCCGCGAGGCCTTGGGAGTCGGCCCCCTCCCTGGATGCACCCATTCATGACGCACCTTGCATTATTATGCATATCGACCTACAAGGTACGAATAATAATGCATCGTCCGGCCTTGTGGCTGGCGCTGGCCGAGCGCAACCAATAGCTTCCGACGCCCACAGGGAGGTGCCGGGCCAATGGCAGCAGCACGTATCGATTTTGAGACCGCCCCGTCGCGCTATCGTCACTGGAAGCTCGAGTTCGAAGGCGAGGTGGCCCGTCTCATCATGGACGTGGACGAGAACGCCCCGCTCGTGGAGGGCTATCAGCTCAAGCTCAACTCCTACGACCTCGGCGTCGACATCGAGCTGGCCGATGCCGTGCAGCGGCTGCGTTTCGAGCACCCGGCGGTGAAGGTCGTCGTTCTCAAGTCCGGCAAGGACCGCGTGTTCTGCGCCGGCGCCAACATCCGCATGCTGGCCGGCTCTTCGCACGCCCACAAGGTCAACTTCTGCAAGTTCACCAACGAGACGCGCAACGCCATGGAGGACGCGAGCGCCGCCAGCGGCCAGAAGTACATGTGCGCGATCCGCGGCTCGGCGGCCGGCGGCGGCTACGAGCTGGCGCTGGCGACCGACCACATCCTGCTTGCCGACGACGGCAACTCCACCGTCGCCCTGCCCGAGCTGCCGCTGCTGGCGGTGCTGCCGGGCACCGGCGGCCTCACGCGCGTCACCGACAAGCGCAAGGTGCGGCGCGACCTCGCCGACGCCTTCTGCACCATCGAGGAGGGCGTGCGCGGCGCCCGCGCCGTGAAGTGGCGGCTCGTCGACCAGACCGCGCCCAACTCCAAGTTCGACCAGGCGCTCGAGGAGGCAGCGCGCAAGCTCGCGGCGAAGTCCGATCGCCCGGCCGACGCACAGGGCATCCAGCTCACGCCGATCGCGCGCACGATTGAGGCCGACGCCGTGATCTACTCGAGCGTGCGCGTCGAGATCGACCGGGCGAGGCGGCGTGCGACGATCACCATCCTCGGCCCATCCGCTCCACCACCCGCCTCGGCGGAGGCCATGCATAGCCAGGGCGCACAGTTCTGGCCGCTGCGTCTCGCCCGCGAGCTCGACGACGCCATCCTGCACCTGCGCGCCAATGAGGGCACGATCGGCGTGCTCGTCTTCAAGTCGCAGGGCGAGCCGGCGCAGGTGCTGGCCTACGATACCTTCCTCGACGCCAACAAGGGCCACTGGCTCGCGCGCGAAATCCTGCACTACTGGAAGCGTACGCTGAAACGGATCGACATGACCTCGCGCTCGCTGGTGGCGCTGATCGAGCCCGGCAGCTGCTTCGCGGGCACGCTGGCAGAGATCGCCTTCGCCTGCGACCGCTCGTTCATGCTGAGCGGCGGCCTGCCCGGCGACAACCGCCCCTCCGCGGCGATCATGCTCTCGGCCCTCAACTTCGGCCCCTACCCGATGGGCAACGGCCTCACAAGGCTCGCCACCCGTTTCCTTGGCGAGCCCGGCAGCGTCGACAACGCCAGGGGACGGATGGGCAAGCCGCTCGAGGCGGAGGCTTGCGAGGAGCTGGGCCTCGTCACGTCCGCCCCCGACCACATCGACTGGGACGACGAGGTTCGCATCTTTCTCGAGGAGCGCTCCTCCTTCTCCGCCGACGGGCTCACCGGCATGGAAGCGAACCTGCGCTTCGCCGGTCCCGAGACCATGGAGACGAAGATCTTCGGCCGCCTGACGGCCTGGCAGAACTGGATCTTCCAGCGGCCCAACGCGGCCGGCGCCGAGGGCGCGCTCAAGCGCTACGGCACCGGCGTGAAGGCCAGCTTCAACCCGGAGCGCGTGTGAAGTCGAAGCGAATAGCGAATAGGAAGTAGCGAATAGGGCAGCACACAGCGATCGATTGGAATTTGTCGGACCCCTTCTATTCGCTATTCGCTCGTAGAGACTGAGGACAGCAAAAATGCCCGAAACCACCCACGTCGACTACTCGACCAAGATCCCCAACAACGTCGGCCTGATGGACGACCAGCGTGTGCTCAAGGCGCTGGAGCAGTGGCACCCCGGCTACATCGATTGGTGGATGACCATGGGCCCCGAGGGCTTCCAGACCTCCGACGTCTACCTGCGCACCGCTGTCAGCATCGATCCCAAGGGGTGGGCCAAGTTCGACTACGTGAAGATGCCGGACTACCGCTGGGGCATCCTGCTGGCGCCGCGCCAGGAGGATCGTCGCGTCAACTTCGGTACGCACAAGGGCGAGAAGGCCTGGCAGGACGTGCCGGGCGAATACCGTGCCATGCTGCGCCGTCTCGTCGTCGTGCAGGGCGATACCGAGCCCGCCAGCGTCGAGCAGCAGCGCCACCTCGGCAAGACCGCGCCATCGCTCTACGACATGCGCAACCTGTTCCAGGTCAACGTCGAGGAAGGCCGCCATCTCTGGGCGATGGTCTATCTGCTGCACAAATACTTCGGCAAGGACGGACGCGAGGAGGCTGACGCGCTCTTGCAGCGGCGCTCGGGCGATGCCGACAAGCCGCGCATGCTGGGCGCCTTCAACGAGGAGACGCCGGACTGGCTCTCCTTCTTCATGTTCACCTTCTTCACCGACCGCGACGGCAAGATGCAGCTGGAAAGCCTGGCGCAGTCCGGCTTCGATCCGCTGTCGCGCACCTGCCGCTTCATGCTGACGGAGGAAGCGCACCACATGTTCGTGGGCGAGACCGGCGTCGGCCGTGCCATCGAGCGCACCTGCCAGGCCATGAAGGAAGCCGGCATCGAGGACCCCAACGACATCGCCGCCGTCCGCAAGCTCGGCGTCATCGACCTGCCGACCATGCAGAAGAAGGCCAACCTGCACTTCACCCTGTCGCTCGACCTGTTCGGCTCGGAGGTGTCGACCAACGCGGCCAACTACTACAACTCCGGCCTGAAGGGCCGCTTCCAGGAGACCCGCATCGAGGACGACCATCAGCTGACGAGGTCCACCTATCCCGTGAGCAAGCTGGTCGACGGCAAGATCAAGATGGTCGACGAGCCGGCGCTCACCGCCATCAACATGCGCCTGCGCGACGACTACGTCGCCGATTGCGCCAAGGGCGTGGAGCGCTGGAACAAGGTGATCGAGAAGGCCGGGGTGAAGTTCCGCCTCGAGCTGCCCCACGTCGCCTTCCACCGCCACATCGGCGAGTTCGCCAACACCAAGGCGTCCCCCCGCGGCGAGGCCATCAGCGACACGGAATGGGCCGGCAAGAAGGACCAATGGCTGCCCTCCAAGGCCGACGGCGATTTCATCGCCAGCCTGATGGCGCCCTGCTGGGAGCGCGGCAAGTTCGCCTCCTGGATCGCGCCCCCCAAGATCGGCATCGACAACAAGGGCGGCGACTTCGAGTATGTGAAGATCCACCAGGCGTGAGCGAGGCATCGGTGATGGACAGGTGTCATCCCGGCCGAGCGCAGCGAGAGCCGGGATCCAGGGGCCGCAAGCGCCGTTGGCATCTTCGGCCCTGGGTCCGGGATATTGCGCTGACGCGCAATTCCAGGATGACAAAGGAGGGCGCATGGGCGTGACACGTCGCGATTTTGTTGCCGGCTGCGGCGGAGCCGCTGTCGCAGGGCTGACGATGAGCGAGGCGCATGCGCAATCGGCGCCGCCAAGAGTCGAGTCGCTCAACGCACCTCTCCACCCCGGGGCGCCCACCCTCATCGTGCGCGACCTTGCCGGCGTCGCCCGCTACTACGAGGAGGGCATAGGCCTTGCCCGCATCGACGCCGACAGCGATACGGCGCGGCTCGGCGCGGGCGGCGAGGTGCTGATCGTGCTGCGCAAGCGGCCGTCCGCGGAGCGGGAGCCGCCTGGCCTCGCCGGTCTCTACCACACGGCCTTCCTGGTCCCGGGCCGCGCCGATCTCGGCGCGTGGCTGCGGCGGGCGATCGAGATGAAGCTGCCGTTCGACGGCGCCGCGGACCATCTGGTGAGCGAGTCGCTCTACCTGTCCGACCCGGAAGGCAACGGCATCGAGATGTACGCAGACCGGCCTCGCAGCGGCTGGAAATGGAGCGGCGATATCGTCGAGATGCGCAACTCCGAGCTCGACATACGGGGCATCCTGTCCGACGGCGCCGCGCTCGCCGCGAGCCCGCGCGTTCCCGACGGCACCCGCGTCGGCCATGTGCATCTGCGCGTCGGCGGCATTCCCGAGGCCGAGCAGTTCTACAAGGGCCTGCTCGGTTTCGACATCACGCGCCGGCGCGAGGGCGCCACGTTCTATGCGACCGGCCGGTATCACCACCATCTCGCGACGAATACCTGGGAGAGCCGCGGCTCGCGGCGGCGGCCGGGTACCACGACCGGCCTTGCGATGCTCGCGCTCCTCGCCAAGGATGGCGCGGCATTCGATACAGCCGCCGAGCGCATGCTCGCGGCCGGCGGCAAGCGCAAGGGGGACGCGATCGCCGCCGACGATCCCTGGGGCAACTCTGTCGAGCTGTCCAAGGCTTGAAGGGCTTTCCTGCCGTGACCTGGCACTCAAGCGAACACCCTCCGCCGCAGAACAGGACTTGCCCGCCATCGTGGTTCCTTGCCTTCTGCGAGCCTGCGCAATCGCAGTCGTCTTTCTGATCCAGGGGAGTATCCAGGCCATGTCGACATCCCTCTACGATCTGAGCGTCGCCAACTACCTGCAAACGGTGGCCGCCGTCGCGGGATGTCTCGACAAGGGCCTCGCGTTCTGCACGAGCAAGGACATCGATGCGGGCGACCTTACCGAGTCGCGGCTGATTGCGGACATGCTCCCCCTGCGCTTCCAGGTCGTATCGGTGGCGCACCATTCGCTCGGCGCGATCGAGGGTCTCAAAAAGGGCGTCTTCGCCCCGCCAGGCCAGACCGAGCCTCTCGACTATCGCGGCCTGCAGAAGCTGCTCGCGGACACCCTGCAGGGGCTGCAACGGCTGAGCCCGGACGAGGTCAACGCACTGAGCGGCCGAGAGGTCGTCTTCCGGTTTCGCGACCGGCAGATTCCGTTCACGGCCGAAAACTTCGTGCTCTCGTTCTCGTTGCCCAACTTCTACTTCCACGCCACGACGGCCTATGATCTTCTGAGGGCCAAGGGCGTGCCTTTGGCAAAGAGGGACTTCCTGGGGCAGCTCCGTATCAAAAGCTGATCCCGGTTCACGAATTCGGTCGCGCGGGGGTGGCCATAGGCGTGCCGCGTGCGATCCGATATATCCTCGCCACAGACGAGTTCAGGGAGAGCAGAATGGGTGCAATGAAGCGCAACATATCTCGCCGCGGCATCATCAAGGGCGGAACCGCTCTCGTTGCGACGTCGGCGGTTCCGACCGGCTGGGCCATCGCCCAGGCCAAGCCCCTGAAAGTGGGTTTGATGCTGCCCTACTCGGGCACCTTCGCCAAGCTCGGCGAGAACATCACCTTTGCCATCGAGGTGCTGTTGGCCGAGAAGGGGGGCAAGCTCGCCGGCCGCGAGATCCAGTTCGTCAAGCTGGACGATGAATCCAAGCCCGAGCTCGCCCCGCAGAACGCCGACCGCCTCGTCAAGCGCGACCAGGTCGACGTGCTGATCGGCACGGTCCATTCCGGCGTCCAGATGGGCATCCACAAGGTCGTGTCCGAGAGCGGCACGCTCACCATCGTGCCCAACGCCGGCAACGTCGCGGTGACGCGCGATCTGTGCGCCAAGAACGTGTTCCGCTCCTCTTTCACCAACTGGCAGCCGGCCTACGGCATGGGCGTCGCCGCGGCCAAGAAGGGCCACAAGAAGGCGGTGTGGGTCACTTGGGACTACGCCGCGGGAGCAGAGAGCGGCGCGGGCTTCAAGGAGGCGTTCGAGAAGGGCGGCGGCCAGATGCTGCCGAACCTGACGCTGCCGTTCCCGCAGACCAACTTCCAGCCCCTGCTCGCGCAGATCCCCGGCCTCGGCGTCGATGTGGTCGGCTCGTTCTTCGCCGGCGGCGGCGCGGTGCAGTTCGTCAAGGAGTACGCGGCCGCCGGCATCAAGGTGCCGCTGTGCGGCTCGGGCTTCCTCACCGAGGGCACGCTGCAGGCGCAGGGAGCGGCGGCCGAGGGGATCGAGACGGCGCTGCACTACGGTGACGGGCTCGACAATGCGAAGAACAACGCCTTCCGCAAGGCCTTCAAGGACAAGGCCGGCCGCGACGCCGACGTGTACGCGGTGCAGGGGTATGACGCGGCGCAGCTGCTGGCCGTGGGCCTCGAGGCCGCCAAGGGCAATGTCGAGGACGAGGCCAACCTCTACAAGGCGCTGCGGGAGGCCAAGCTGGACTCGCCGCGAGGACCGATCTCCATGTCGCCCGCGCAGAACATCACCCAGCACATCTACCTGCGCAAAGCGCAGGGGGGCGAGAACAAGGTGGTCGGCATTGCGGTCGAGAGCCTCGCCGATCCCGGAACGGGCTGCAAGCTGGCGTGATGGCCCCCTTCTCCCCGTCCTTGACGGGGAGAGGGTTCGGGGTGGCGAGGGGCAGCCACGCGCGCCAGGCCACGCTTCTGCCCCTCACCCTAGCCCTCTCCCCGCCGAAGAGTGGGGAGAGGGAACATGGACAATGTCATATGGACTTCCCGGGCCTGCTCGCACAGCTGCTCAATGGCGTGCAATACGGCCTGCTGCTGTTTCTCATCGCCAGCGGCCTCACGTTGATCTTCGGCGTGATGGGCATCATCAATCTCGCCCACGGCTCCATGTTCATGATCGGCGCCTACGTGGCCTACCTGGTCGCGCGGCAATGGGGCTCTGTGTGGCTGGCGCTGCCGGTGGCCTTCCTCGGCGGCGTGCTGCTCGGCCTGGTGCTCGAGCGCGGGCTCTTCCGCTACTTCTACGCTCGCGAGCATCTCGACCAGGTGCTGCTGACCTTCGCCCTGATCCTCCTGTTCGAGGAGGCCCGCTCACTCATAATCGGCAACGATTTCTACTCGGTGCCTGTGCCGGCGCTGTTCGATTTCTCCGTGCCGATCACCGCCGGCTTCAGCTACTCCGCCTACCGCTTCGCCGTCATCGCCATCTGTCTCGCCCTGGCGCTGGCCCTGTTCTGGTGGATCGAGCGCACCCGCGCCGGCGCGATCATCCGTGCCGCCGCCGAGCAGCCGGAGATGGTCGACGTACTGGGCATCGACGCGCGCCGCGTGCACATGACGGTGTTTGCCATCGGCACGGCGCTGGCCCTCATCGCCGGCGTGCTCGCCGCACCGCTTTATTCCGTCTACCCGAACATGGGCGACGGCTTCCTCATCATCTCCTTCGTCGTCGTGGTGATCGGCGGCCTGGGCTCGGTCTCGGGCGCCTTCTGGTCCGCGCTCATGATCGGCCTCGTCGATACGCTCGGCAAGGCCTACGTGCCCAAGCTCGCGGGACTCGCCGTTTACGTACTGATGGCATTCGTGCTGATCTGGCGCCCGTCCGGACTGTTCGGACAGCGCTCATGAAGCACGAGGGGAGCGCGCGCTGATGCTGCCGCGCGGGTCAGGGGGGATCGTCGCGCTGGGTCTCGGGGCCGCACTCCTCGCGGTCCTGCCCCTGTTCGTTTCCTCCTACTACGTTGAACTTGGAACCTACGCGCTGATCTCGGCCATGCTGGCGCTCAGCCTGCAGCTCCTGGTCGGCTGCACCGGGCTCGTCAGTCTCGGCCATGCGGCCTTCTACGGGCTTGCCGCCTACACCGTATATCTCGTCACCCCCGCCAACGTGGGCCGCTCCATCCTCCTCACCCTGCCTCTCGCCATGCTGGTGGCCGCCCTTGCCGCGCTGCTCGTCGGAGCCCTGTCGCTGCGCACCCGCGGCTTCTTCTTCCTCATGGTCACGCTGGCCTTCGGGCAGATGCTGTTCTTCCTGTTCCACGACACCAAGCTCGGCGGCGGCACCGATGGCGCCTATCTTGCCCGCCCGCTTCTGGCGATCGCGGACTGGCAGCTACCGCTCACGCGTCGCCAGCGCCCCTATGCCGTCTACTACGTTGCGCTCGCGCTGCTCACGCTCATGTATGTCGGGCTTGCCCTCCTGCTGCGCTCGCTGTTCGGACGTGTGCTCGAGGGCATCCGCGTCAACGAGCATCGCATGCAGGCGCTCGGCTTCAACACCTACCGCTACAAACTTGCCGCCTTCGTCATCGCCGGCCTTCTGGCCGGTGTCGCGGGGCATATGTGGGCGATGCACCGCGGTTTCGTGAACCCGGAGCTGCTGGGCTGGCATCGGTCCGCCGAAGCCCTGCTCATGATCCTGCTCGGCGGACTTACCACGCTGCACGGCCCCATCATCGGCGCGCTCGCCTACACGGCGCTGGGCGAGGTTGCGCAGAGCATCACCGAGCGCAAGCTGCTTGTGGAAGGCCTGGTCGTTCTGGCCGTCGTGATCGCGCTGCCCAAGGGACTGAGCGGCATCGGCCAGCTGCGCATTTTCCGCCGCACTGCGGCGACGGCACCGACTGCCAAAGCCGGCCCGGCCGAGGCCCGCGCCGATGGCTGACGCACCGAACACATCCGCGCCGGTGCTGGCAACCCGCGGCCTCACGCGCAGGTTCGGCGGCCTCATTGCTGTCAACGATGTCTCGATCGCGCTGCGGCAGGGCGAGTTGCACGCCGTCATCGGCCCCAACGGCGCCGGCAAGACCACGCTCGTCAACCTGCTCTCGGGCGAGATCAGGCCGACCGCCGGCCGCGTCGAACTCATGGGCCGCGACGTCACGGGCGAGCCGGCCTGGCGCCTGACTCGCCTCGGTATCGGCCGCTCCTTCCAGCGTATCAACATCTTCGCCCCGCTCACCGTGCTCGAGAACGTGCGCCTCTCCACACAGGCGGTGACGGTGCCGGCCAGCGGTCTTCTGCGCAGCGCCTCGCGCGCCGGCGACGTGATCGAGCGGGCGGAGCGGGCGCTCGACCGGGTGGGCCTCGCCGCTGCAGCCGGCCGGCTCGCCGGCGCGCTCTCGCACGGCGAGCAGCGCCAGCTCGAAATCGCCATGGTTCTGGCGAGCGCGCCCAAGGTGCTGCTGCTGGACGAGCCTTTGGCCGGCGCCGGTCCCGAGGAGTCCCAGCGCATGACCTTGCTGCTCAAGGACCTCGCCCGCGAGCACGCCCTCCTCCTCATCGAGCACGACATGGATTTTGTGTTCGCCGTCGCCGACCGGATGACCGTCATGGCCGAGGGCGCAATCCTCGCAGAGGGCAAACCCGAGGCCATCCGCGCCAACCGCGCCGTGCAGCAGGCTTACCTCGGCGCTGCCTCTCCCTCCTCCTCGAGGGAGGAGGATCGGGGTAGGGGTGAGCGCGGTGGTGGCCAATGACGCCACCACCGGCCTCCGCTCCCGTCACGCTTCTCGAAGGCCGCGGACTCGACACCTTCTACGGCCAGAGCCACGTGCTGCGGAGCGTGTCGATCTGCGTCGCCACCGGCGAGACCATCGGCCTCATGGGCCGCAACGGCATGGGCAAGACCACGCTCATCCGCACGCTCATGGGCCTCGTGCGCCCCCGCCGCGGCCAGGTGCTGCTCGACGGGGAGGATGTGACGCGGCTTGCCACCTTCGCCATCGCCCGGCGTGGCATCGCCTACGTGCCGGAGGGCCGCGGCATCTTCGCAAGTCTCAGCGTGGCCGAGAACCTGGCCATCGCCGAGCGAGAGGGTGCCTCGGGCGGCCGCACCGCCTGGACCATTGCGCGTGTCTTCGAGCTGTTCCCGCGCCTTGCCGAGCGCCGCACCAACCGCGGCAACCAGCTCTCCGGCGGCGAGCAGCAGATGCTGGCGATCGGCCGCGCGCTGCTGACCAACCCGCGGCTGCTGATCCTCGACGAGGCGACCGAGGGCCTTGCCCCCATCATCCGCGAGGAGATCTGGAAGACGATCGGGGTGATCCGCTCGACCGGCATCGCTACGCTTATCGTCGACAAGACGGTCGCTGCCGTCACCAGCATCGCCGACCGCGTCGTCATCCTGGTGAAGGGAGAGGTGGTGTTCGAGGACACGCCCGCCGTCCTCCTCGCCAACCCCGACCTGATGCACCGCCACCTGGGCGTCTAGAGCGCCACCCAGGCTGCTCTTGCCCTGCGTCGCACGCTCCGTCCCCGTCGTGAGCTTGTCGAACGACGGGACGCACGCACCAGCCGTGCTTCGACAAGCTCAGCACCGGCGAGAGGCGACAAGGGCAATTGCAAGACACGGGCCCGGGCGCTACTGCTGCTCGCAGGCAGGGAGCGGCAAGCGATGACCACCAGGATCAGGGGCGCCGACATCCTCGTGCGCGCGCTCGACGGCGCCGGGGTCGGCAAGGTCTTCACGCTCTCCGGCAACCACATCATGCCCGTGTTCGATGCGGTCCTCGGCACGGGCCTGCAGCTCGTGCACGTGCGTCACGAGGCCGCCGCCGTGCACATGGCGGACGCATGGGCGCGACTCACTGGAAAGTGCGGCGTCGCCCTCGTCACGGGCGGACCGGGACATGCCAACGCCGTCGGCGCGCTGATGACGGCGCAGGCCGCCGAGTCCCCTGTTGTCCTGCTGTCGGGACACGCCGCACTGCGCGAGCTTGGCCGCGGCGGCTTCCAGGAGTTGCGCCAGGCCGACATGGCCGCGCCCGTCACGAAGGCCTCGTGGACGGCGACCTCCACCGCCACCCTTGGTGCCGACATCGCCCGCGCCGTGCGCCTCGCCACCTCGGGGCGGCCGGGCCCGGTGCACCTGAGCCTGCCCTTCGACGTCCTGGAGGACGCGATCGCGGATGACCCCTCGCTGCAGCCGCCGCCTTCCGCATTCATCACCGAGCCTCAATCGCTGGGGGAGGCGGGGGCCGAGGCCGCGCTCGCAGCACTCGCGCATGCGCAACGCCCGCTGATCCTGGCCGGCCCCGCGCTTTGCTCAGCGTCGGGCCGAGCCCTGCTCGCCCGGCTCGGCTCGGCAACGGGCGTGCCGGCGGTCGGCATGGAAAGCCCGCGCGGCATCAACGATCCCTCGCTCGGCGCGTTCGCCGAGGTTCTGGCGCGCGCCGACCTGATCCTGCTGCTCGGCAAGGCCCACGACTTCACGCTGCGCTTCGCCGATCCGCCGTTCGTCGATGCGGCCTGCCGCTTCATCGTCATCGATCCCGACGCCGCGCTGATCGAGCGCGTGGCCAAGGAGAAAGGCTCCCGCCTCATTGCAAGCTCGATTGCGGATGCAGCCGCGGCGGCCGAGCAGCTTGTTGCACGCGCGGCTTCGGTCAGAATGCTTGCGACGGCATGGGGCACCGAGGTCGTGCACGCCGTAAGCTACCGCCCGCCGGCATGGCGCACCCTGACATCGAGCCAGCCCGGCAAGGTCCACCCGGTCGAGCTTTGCCGCGCGATCGCACCCGTTTTGGAGCATCACCCCGACGCCGTGCTCGTGTGCGACGGCGGCGAGATCGGCCAGTGGGCGCAGACCCTCCCGTTCTCGCGCCGCATCATCAACGGCGTGGCGGGCTCCATCGGCGCCTCGCTCCCCTTCGCAGTCGCCGCGCGCCTCGCCGAGCCGCGGGCGCCTGTGATTGCCGTGATGGGCGACGGCACCTTCGGCTTCCACATGGCCGAGCTCGACACGGCCGTGCGCTACGACCTGCCGTTGGTGGCGGTCGTCGGCAACGACGCCACCTGGAACGCGGAGCATCAGATCCAGCTGCGGGAGTACGGCCCCAACCGCACGCACGGCTGCGAACTGCTGCCTTCGCGCTACGACCTTGTCGCGGCCGCTCTCGGCGGGCACGGCGAATTCGTCACGAGTGTCGGCGATCTCAGCCCTGCGCTCGAGCGCGCCATCGCCAGCGGCAAGCCCGCTTGCGTCAACGTGATGATCGAGCGTGTGGCGGCACCCGTGATGAAACGCGTGTAGGTTGGGTCGAGCGCCAGCGATGACCCAACACTGCCACATGTTGCATTGTGTCGGGTCTGCGCTTCGCTTGACCCAACCTACGCGGCACTGATTGCGACGACGTGCTTCAGCGGCCGACCAGGCGACGATGCGGCCTGCCGAAAGCTTCCTCCAGGCGCATCACCTGGGCGCTCACGGGATTCTCCAGGGTCGGCGCTTGCTCGGGAACGACCTCGATGGCGCGATCGAGCTGGAAGATGCGGTCGCTCAGCGCGTAGCTGGAGTCGATCAGCGCTCTCAATCCCGACGGTAGCTCGGGAAAGCCCTTGACGTGCGCCGGACGGCCGGGACTGCGCAGCTTGACGCGCTCGCGCTTGCTCCGCGCTTCGTCGGCGGTGATCTCACCTTCCTTGAGCGCGCGCCTGATCATCAGCCATGAGGCGAGCTCGAGAAGGCGCGTGGTGAGTCGCATGCTCTCGGTCGCGTACAGCACTGCAACCGGCCCCTTGAGCAGCCGTGCCTCCTTGCGTCCCGGACCGTCGAGATAGGCAGCCGTGCTTTCGACCAGCGTCATGCCTTCCCTGAAGATCGCATCGAACTGATCGGAGGTCGCAAAGTGTGCGCCGAAGGAGACGGTGGTGCCCGCGACGGCGGACTCGCGATTGTCGGAAGGAGTGCTCATCACACGACTTGATACAATTGCCAACGCTTCAGTGACCATCCTATCGCAGGCCACCCTCGCAGGCGAGGGTTAACAAGTCATGCTCGATGCGTGTCGAGCACAAACTGTTCGGCCTGTTGCGACGGCGCCGCCACGCACGGCGCGTGCCAGCATGAGGCACGCACAAAAAAAGAGCCGCCAAAAGGCGGCTCAGGAGTTAACAGGGAGGCGTCAAACAGAGTGGACAGGAGCCACTCGCATCCAGAAGACTGGATATGCCTCATTCTCGCGCGCATTGGATAATAAACGGTAAAGCAGTGTTGCTTCTCGCGCCGCTATCGCGTGCCGGAACGACGCCACGTGACTGATGGAAGAGGATCTGCGCCGCGCGAGCGACGGCGTCAGGCAATCAACGTGGCCCGGCGAACGGCGCATCTCTACGGACACAATTTCGCCGCACATGCCAAAGCCTCCCTGAGCTCGGCGACCGGGTCGCGGGCGCCATCCCACAAGACGCGCAGTCACCGGTGTCGCGCGCGGCATCAGTGGTAAAGGTGTCCACGCGCGATTGCAGCACGTCAGCGCTTGAAGACGGCATCGGCGGCGCTTGTGTGCGCCTTCTTGGCGGCAAGCTCAGCCTGCACCCGCTCGATCTCCCGCTGCAACAGGCTTATGCGCGCCTCGAGCTCGGCGACGGACAAGCTCTCGAGGCTCTCCCCCACCACCACCCCTTTCGGCGCCTTGGGCTTCAGATCATCCCACTCCATGGCCCTCTCCTGGTCGGAGCGAACGGTGTCGGCGGAACCCTGGCACGACTGGCCCCTTGTCTCAACCCTCGGCCTCGGGCAAGTCTCGCTCGAACCACTCAGGACCGCGAACGGAGCGCAGCCATGGCCAGCCTGCCCGACACGATGACGGCGATCGAGATCTCGACACCCGGCGGTCCCGACGTGCTCAAGCCAAAGGCCTGGCCGACCCCGAGGCCCGGCCCCGGACAGGTTCTGGTGAAGGTCGCGGCCGCCGGCGTCAACCGCCCTGATATCGCCCAGCGCGCAGGCAGCTATCCCCCGCCGCCCGGGCATTCGCCGCTGCCGGGACTGGAGATCGCCGGCGAGGTCGCTGCCGTCGGCGACGGGGTGACGCGCTGGAAGGTGGGCGACAAGGTCTGCTCGCTCGTCAACGGCGGCGGCTATGCGGAGTACTGCCTCGCCGAGGAAACGGTCGCACTTCCCATTCCCGCTGGTCTCGACATGGTGCAGGCGGCGGCCGTGCCGGAGACGTTCTTCACGGTCTGGAACAACGTGTTCGAGCGCGGCCGGCTCAGCGCCGGCGAGTGGTTCCTGGTGCATGGCGGCTCGAGCGGCATCGGCACGACGGCGATCCAGCTCGCCAAGGCGTTCGGCGCCAAAGTGATCGCCACCGCCGGCTCGGCCGACAAATGCAAGGCCTGTCTCGACCTCGGCGCCGACCGGGCCGTCAACTACAAGACGGAGGACTTCGTCGCCGCAGCGAAGGAGGCGACCGGCGGCAAGGGCGTCGACGTGACGCTCGACATGGTGGCCGGCGACTACACCGAGCGCAACATCATCGCCGCCGCCGAGGAGGGCCGCATCGTGCAGATCGCCGTGCTCGGCGGCGCGGAGGTGAAGATCAACATCTCGCGCGTGATGGTGAAGCGCCTCACCATCACCGGCTCGACGCTGCGGCCGCGAACGCGCGAGGCGAAAGCCGGCTTCGCCCGCGCGCTGGAAGCCAAGGTGTGGCCGCTGCTGGCCTCGGGCAAGGTGAAGGTGGTGATGGATTCCACCTTCCCGCTCGCCAAGGCCGCCGACGCCCACCGCCGCCTTGAGTCGAGCCAGCACGTCGGCAAGGCCGTGCTGGTGGTGTAGCTGGTCATCCCGGAATTCGCAGAAGTGAATTCCGGAACCCAGAGTCAAGCAGCACACCCCGACAGTTGCCTCAGTCCCGGCTCTCCGCATTGCCGCGCTGCGGCCGGGAGGACAGCGGCTACCACGCGAGCGCGGTCATGGCAGCAACAGGCCGGAACGGGCGCGAGGCGAACGCCTCTGCCAGCGCGCGCTGGTCAAGCCCGCCCGGCAGGTGCACGGCGCTGGCGACGAGGACCGAGCGCAGGCCGGCGGCGTGCGCGCCCTTGAGGTCCGTGTCGAGCCCGTCACCGATCGCGATGATGCGCGCCTTCGGCACCGGGCGGCCCTTCAGTTCGTCGATCACGTCAAAGGTACGCTCGTAGATCGGCAGATGCGGCTTGCCCGCGTAGGTCACCGCGCCGCCCTTGGCCGCATAGGCCGCCGCCAGCGCGCCGGCGCAGTGGATGAGCTTGTCGCCGCGCTCCACCACGAGGTCCGGGTTGGCGCAGATCATCGGCAGGCCGTGCGCCACGAGCCGATCGAAGAGCGCAGCGTAGTCGTCCGGCGTCTCCTTGGTGTCGTCCCAGAGGCCCGAGCACACGATGGCATCCGCGTCCTCCGCCGGCACCAGCGTGACATCGAGGCCGGCAAACAGCCCCTTGTCACGTTCCGGTCCGATGTGCAGCAGCTTCCGGCCCGACCACGCTTCGACCATTCCGCGCGTGGCGTCGCCGGAAGTCACGCCAGTGTCGTAGGCGGCGGAATCGACCCCGAGCGAGGCCATGTGACCGATCACGGCACTGAAGGGCCTCGGCGCATTGGAGAGCAGCACGACGAGGCCGCCCCGCGCGCGAAACGTACGGCACGCCTCGCCGGCGGCAGCGAAAGCGCGCGCGCCGTTGTGCATGACGCCCCAGATGTCGACGATCCAGGCCTCCGACGTGTCTGCGAGGGCTGCAATGGAGGAGACGATGGGGATGGCCGCGGTGCTCATGCGCCATCACCTAGAGCAGAATACTGTCGGGTGGAAGCGCAAGGTTCCCGTGGCTCGACCGTGCTTCGACAAACTCAGCACGGGATCGAAGGCCGGGGCTGGACGACAATCCCATCGTCCTGGGCCCGTCCAAGCACGAGACTGAGGCATCAGCCACGCCCCGGTGCGATTGCGGTTTGGAAGCTTCGTGCCGATCAGGCGACCGCCGGGTCGGCCACCACCTCGTCCTTCACCAGCCGCGGACCGCCGAAGAGGGTGCCCTTGCCGAACATCACGCCGAAGCCGAGGATGCGCGCCAGCTGCCACTCATCATCGATGCGCCCGACCACCAGCGACAGCCCGAAGTTGGAGAGATGGCGGCAGACGTCGGACGCTGGGATGCGTCCGCCCGCACACGGCAGACCCTCCAGGAACACCGGCGCATCGAGTTCCACGAACGCGAAGCCCATCTCCCTCAAGCCCGCGAAGTCCATGTCGAGGTCGGTGACCGCCTCGAGCCCAAAGCGGAAGCCCATCGGCGCCAGCGCGTTCAGCGCGCGGGCGTGCGCGTGCGTGAAGGTGCGGACCTCGCTCTGCGCGAACGCAAGCACGAGCGTCATGCCCGAATTGGTCGCGAGCCGGCTCGCAGCAGTCTCCAGGAACTGGGTGTCGGTCAGCGACTCGCCGGCCATCGTTGCCAGCACAGCACCCTGCCGGCCGCGCCGGCCAAGGCGCGTGGCCACCCGCGCCGCGCGGATGATCCGGGCGGCGTCGATGCTCGGCATCAGGCCCGAGCCGAAGGCTGCGCGCACCAGCTCCTTCTCGTCGAGGGCCGCGCCGTCCGCGGTATGCAGGCGCATGCTGATCTGGAAGTGGCGGGGTTTTCCCTCGGCCAAGCCCTGGATCGGCTCGAGCAGCACTTCCATGCGCTCCGCCGCGAGCGCCTCGGCGATTCGCGCGAGCTGTGTATTGCCCTGGGAGGATGGCACCGGACGGCGCGCTAGCGGAGGGGGCTGGCGCTGCGGCTTGCGCGCAGCGCCCGGCCGCCACCAGGAGCGGGATTTCTCGGCCGGCGCGGCCGGCGGCGTCCGCATGGCGCGCGCCGCAGTCTGCAGCGCCTCTACCGAGCGCCCGATCATGGCCTCGGCATTGTCGGGGCGCTCGGCTTGAGCCCCCGGGCGCTCGCCCGGCGTCGCAGAGTTGAGCGCATCGGCGAGCTTCTTGATCGACTCCTCGACGAAGTCGACGCTGATCTCGGGTTGCGAGGTAGCCGCGGGCGCGGATGGCTGGGGCTGGGGCTGCGCCGGCCTGGCTTGCGCTCCCGGCAGCGGCGGAGGCGCGGCCGACGGCAGGGTCGGCGACAGCGCGGGCTCGCGCATGGGTCTGAACTGGAATGGGCTGGCGGGGCGCGGCGGAGGCGGCGGACTGGCTGGAGACGGCTCGGCAGGCTCCTTCTCCGCAGCCTCTTGGGCCGCGGGTGGAGGTGGCGATGCCATCGCCGGGCGCCCGGTCTCTCCCTCCGGCGCAAGCGAGGCCGGTAGTGGTGGCTCGTTGCGTACTTCGCGGTCCGCTGCAGGATCCAAGGCCGGAAGTGCTGCACGCGCATCCACGCCGAGCGATCGGCGCATAAGCAAATGCAGCGAAAGCAGCACAGCATAGGCGGCGAGCGCGGCGATCATGCCCGCCCACAGGGCAAGCTCCAGTTGCTGCTGCAGCCAGGCGCCGATCGCGCACGACAGCACCGTCACGGAGAAGATGACGAACCCATCGCCGTAGCGGAAGCCGTTAGCCGGGGCCTCGTCAGGCGTGGCAACTTGCTGTGTCATCGTTCCGTGGCCTCGTACCGACTCCGAAATTCGAATCGCCAACACGAGCTTCCGCGAAGCGCGACAGGGTCCGCAACCGCACCGGCGCGACTTGTCACCAGATTTCGGGCGCCCAGGAGCTAGGGGGCGGGAAATATGCCGGCAACCGCCAACTCGATCCCTGGCGGATCAAGCCGCAGGGCACCTTCCCGCAGCGTTGCCGGCGGTTCGATGGCTCCACCTGCGGCGCGCCGATACCAGATCACCTCGCGCTCCTCGGGATCGAGCACCAGGTAGTGCTGAACGCTGGGCACCTTGAAGTAGCCTACAAGCTTATCGGCCAAGTCGCGCCGCGCCGTCGACGGGGACAGCACTTCCACGACGATCACTGGATTGGGCACCTCCAGGGCGTCCTCGCTGGGGTAAGGCAACGGCGCCACGAGTGCATCGGGCTCGAAGGCAGTGGAACCATCGACCCGAACCGTTGCGCCGTCGGTGGTGGCAAAATACGGCACTCCAGCGCGTTCGATGGCGTTGCGCAGGACCACAAAAATTTCGCCCTTGCGCCACAGGTGTCCCCAGCGTTCCGGTTGTTGCATGACCACCCGTCCATCGAACAGTTCGTAGCGACCCTTGTCCTGGCGGATGGCCCAGGCCAGAAACTCGTCGACGGTCATGCGGGTCGGCAGGACGACGTTCATGCTCGGCAGCCTACCACGCGCAGCCCCGCGCCTCCAGATCGGGCGCCACCACAGGGCGTCGGCTCCCTCTTCCTGCTGATACGTGGCCGTCCCCGTCACGTATCCCGGTGCCGGGCCACATCAAGGGTGGAGAAGTGGCCGCGCCGCTGGAGCCATGTCAGCAAGGCAAGGGCCGGCAAGGCGGCTGCCGCTGTCGCAGCAAAGAACGCCGGCCAGCCCATGCGCTCGACGGCAAAGCCGGTTCCCGACGACAGCAACGTGCGTCCTGTCGAGGCGAGCGCCGTCAGCAGGGCGTATTGGGTGGCGGTGTGCAGCGGGTTGCCGCACAGCGCGGAGAGATAGGCAACGAAGAACACGGTGCCGAGAGCGCCGGTGAAATTCTCGGTGACGATGGCCACCGTCAGCGCCGCCGCACCGCGTGGTGCTTGCCACAACCACACGAAGGCGAGGTTGGAGACCATCTGCACGATTATGCCGATCCAGAGCGTTGCGGCGAGCGGGAGCGCGCGGGCCAGCGCCCCGCCGGCAAAGCCGCCGAGCAGCAGAGCGCCAAGCCCCACCCCCTTCACGATTGCGGCATAGGTGTCCTTGTCGTAGCCGAGCGCGCCCAGCACGAAGGGCGCCGTCATCGCCCCGGCCAGCGCGTCGCACAGCTTGTAGAGCACGACGAACGCCAGCACTGCCAGGGCCGCATCGCGCGTCAGGAAGTCCGCGAAGGCACCCTTGGCGGCGCGGGAGACCCTGGCCAGCGCCCTGATGCTCGTTGATGCGCCGTCGCCCAGATCAGGAGCGGGAGGCTCGTGGGCCGCGAGCACCGCCAGCAGCCCAACGAGCACGAGCAAGGCGGCGACGGCATAAGCGATCGGCCACACGGCTGCTTTCGTGTAGCCCTGCCCCTCCAGCCAGGCCGTGAGCACAAGCGCGCCCGCGCCCGTCGCCAGCATGCCGATGCGGTAGGCGGCGACGTAGCCGGCCATTCCCGCCGCCTGCTCATCCGTGGACAGGCTCTCCACGCGGAATGCATCGATGACGATGTCCTGCGTGGCGGAGGCGAAAGCCACCATCAGCGCGCCGAGACCCACCGCCAGCGGGGCAGCCAGGGGGTCGCGCGTTCCGAGCCAGACGATCGCGGCCATGAGGGCCACTTGCGACGCGGCAAGCCACGCGCGCCGGCGTCCGAGCCGCCGGGAAAGCCAGGGCAACTCGATGGCGTCGACGACCGGCGCCCAAAGGAACTTCACGGTATACGGCAGGCTGGCGAGCGAGACGAGGCCGATGGTGCCGAGGTCGACGCCCCGCTCCGTCATCCACACGCGCAGCGTGTCGGCCGAGAGGGCCAGCGGCAGGCCCGCTGAAAAGCCGAGCAGCAGCACGATCGCCACACGCGCGCTGGCATAGACGGAAAGCGCGGCAAAAAGGCCGGCGCGCCAGCCTCTCTTGATAGTCTGCATCTCGCTCATGCGTCTCCGGTCGCTGTGTCAGACTAGTAACCCGAGGCGGCTACCCGCGATCCGCGGTCATTCTCGACCTTGCGCCGGGATACACCCATCCCAGGGCACGCGAGCGGGTCGATTGGAGGATCCAGGCGACAAAGCGCCGGGATGACAAGAGTCGCCTTTAGTCGAGTCCCAACCCCAGAATAAGGCGCTCTAGCGTTGGGATGTGACGATCCAGTGCCGGCGACTTGGCAGCAGGATCACCTGCGGCCGAATGTACCGCGCCTGCCGCGCACCGTGAGCACCAGCAGGAAGGCCAGGCCGGAGGCAACCGTGTACATCATGAAGGCGTTGAGATAACCGATCATGGCAGCCTGGCGGCCGATCTCCTTGGAGACCTTGGCGATGCCGGAGAGGCTGTCGAGGCTCCACTCGCCCATCACCCACGGCAGCGACAGGGCGGCATTGTAGGGCGAGAGCAGCTCCACCATGCGGCTGTAGTTGGAGCCGGTGGCGTGCACGATCTCGGCGACCGACAGCGAGATGAAGAAGCTGGAGCCGACGTTGCGCAGCAGATGCAGCACGGCGGCGGCCTCCGCGCGATCGCTGGGGTCGAGCGTGTCGAACGTCACCACCGTCAGCGGCACCCAGATCACGCCGACGGCGAAGCCCTGCAACAGGCTGTTCCAGACCAGGATGCTCATCGTCACGTTGAGGTCGAGGGTCAGCAGCCAGATGCCGGAAGCAACCTGGCAGAGAAAGCCGAGGCTCATGCCGACGCGCGGGTCGAGCCTGCCGATGAGGCCGGCGGCGAGGAATCCCAGTGTCCCCCCTATCCCGCGCCAGCCGATCACCTCGCCGACGAGCGTGTCGGGAAAGCCGACGTGCTGTTGCAGCAGCGGCGGCAGGAGCACCATCGGCGTGAAGTTCAGCATGCCGTAGATCGTCACCAGCATGAGGCCGAGCGCGTAGTTGCGGTTTCTGAGCAGCCGCAGATTGAGAAATGGGTTTTTCGCGGTCAGGCAGTGCACGAGGAAGACGTAGAAGGCGATGGCTGCAATGATGCACTCGATGATGATCTCGGTGGACTCGAACCAGTCCAGACGCACTCCGCGCGCCAGCACAAGCTGCACGGCCGACATGGCCACGGCGAGCGCCAGGAAGCCAGTCCAGTCGAGCTCGATCTTCCGGGCCTGCGTGTCGGCCGGCAGCGCCAACCGCAGCCCGACGAAGGCGACGAACCCGACCGGCACGATCATGTGGAACGCCCAGCGCCAGCTGTACGCGTCGGCCAGGTAGCCGCCGAGCATGGGGCCGAGCACGGGCCCCACTCCGATGGTCATGCCGAACAGGGAGAGCATCATGTTGTGCTGGCGGCGCGGGAAGGTGTCGAACAGGATGGTCTGGGACAGCGGCACGACCGGCGCGCCGGTGCCGCCTTGGATGATGCGCCAGAAGACCAGCGCCTCCAGCGACTGCGAAAGCCCGCACATGAGCGTCGCCGTCGTGAACAGGAAGATGCCCCACACCATGACGTTCTTGGAGCCGAAGCGGGTGACGAGCCAACCCGTCGTCGGCGTCGCGACGGCCGTGGCGAGGATGTTGAAGGTCATCACCCAGGCGATCTCGTCCTGGGTCGCGGACAGGGCGCCCTGCATCTGCGGCAGGATGGTCGATGTGGTGAGCAGCGCAGTGGAGTAGAGCATGGAGCCCAGCACGACGGTCGCCAGGATCAGATAGCGCCGCCCCGGCGACAGGCTTTCGGCCAGTCGATCGCTATCCATGCCCGGCGTCTCGTGCCCGGTCCCTCATGCGGGAAAATGTAGCCGACGGACGCTCCGTCGGCGCGCAAAGTATTGCGCCAGGCCTGCGCGCCGTCTCGACGCCTGCTATGCGCCAGCCGCCCGGCACTCAGGCCGGCGAAGCCTCTAGACGCTCGCCGGCTCCGAGGCCGACAGCCCGAGCTGGCGGCGGGCCCGGTCGCGCAGCACGTCGATGGGCTTGCGCACGCCTTCCGCCTCGTAGTGCCAGAAGGTCCAGCCGTTGCAGGCAGCCTTTCCCTGCACCTGGGCGCCCATGCGGTGGATCGAGCCTTGCTGCCCGGCAAGGCTCAGCGTGCCGTCGGCCTTAACCTCCGCGCGCAGGCGGCCGCGTTCGTCCGTCAGGGTGATGCCGGGCTCGAGAATACGGAGCTCGATGATGGTGCCGAAGGGAATGCGCGGCTCGGCGCGCTTCGATCGGGCAACCTCCAGCGTCGAGGGCGGCAGCGCGCGCACCTTGGCGATGCGCTCGGTTGCGGCGTCGGCGTAGTCGGCATCGCGCTCGATGCCGAGCCAGCGGCGCCCGAGCCGCTTGGCGGCAGCACCCGTCGTGCCGGTGCCGAAGAAGGGATCGAGCACCACGTCGCCCGGGTTGGTGCTGGCGAGCAGGATGCGGCTCAGGAGCGCTTCGGGCTTTTGCGTTGGATGCGCCTTGCGCCCGCTCCCGTCCTTGAGGCGCTCGGGCCCCGAGCAGATCGGGAACAGCCAGTCGGAGCGCATCTGGATGTCGTCGTTGAGGGCCTTCATGGCCTCGTAGTTGAAGGTCACGCGGGACTTGGCGTCGCGCCCGGCCCAGATCAGCGTCTCGTGTGCGTTGGTGAAGCGTGTTCCCCGGAAGTTCGGCATCGGATTTGTCTTGCGCCAGATCACGTCGTTCTGGATCCAGAAGCCCAGGTCCTGCAGCGCCGCGCCGAGGCGGAAGATGTTGTGGTAGGA
>Ga0111539_10001186_pt1 | contig 34634 bp, 36 predicted proteins | sample RhiMethybrSRZTD1_FD_79667 | JGI IMG/M metagenome (GOLD analysis project Ga0111539, IMG submission 79667) | Populus rhizosphere microbial communities from Tennessee, USA - Rhizosphere MetaG P. TD hybrid SRZTD1 (version 2) (version 2) | ecosystem: Host-associated > Plants > Roots > Rhizosphere >...
CGCGCATGAATCCGTGCCCGGCGCCGCACAGTTTCGAGCATTCGAACACATAGTCGCCAGGCTCGGCAATTTGAACCACGACGCGCGCCTCGCCGCGACCACGTCGCGGGATCTCCACATTGATGGCGCCGGGTCCGATCAGCCGGAACCCATGTGTGGTGTCCTCACTGCTGATGCGCAGCTCGACCCGAGTCTCCGCGTCGATTGAGATCTCCGAGGGCGTGAAGGAGAACCGCTCGGCCACGACGTGCACCACTTTCGCCGGCGCCGGCTGATCCTGGTGACCGCGGAGGGATACGGCCATCAGCGCCACGCACGCCAGGACCACCGCCACGCGGAGCAGGCGTCGTTTCATCTAGAACCACCATCCCAGACCGACGTTGATCGACCGCGGCGCAGGGACCGCAGTGCTCTTGTTGCGGACGTGCGAATAGTCGAACTTGATCGCGACATCGGGATCGAGCCAGTAGGTCGCGCCGAGCACCCAGGCATCGCGATCGAACTGCGGCAGCTTCACATACCCGGCCGGCATCCGAAACTGAGTATCGAAATTCTCGTAGCGAGCAAACAGCGCGGCGTCGTGCGGAAAGCGAGAAGGCAGAATGCGATAAGCGGCCTCGAGGTAGGTGCCTTGCAATTGTTCGGCGACGTTCGGGTTGACGCCTGTGTTCCGAGTGATCGCGGCGTTGAGATCGGCGGCGCCCCCGATGAAGACCCGCGCGTGCTGCGCGCGCGTTTCCAATCGACCCCGAGTGAAGCGTGCGTCGAACTCGTAGAGTCCAACCGTTGTGTGAATCGTCGGGACGTTGAAGCCGGTATTGCCGCGCCAGAAGCTGACGCCGAGCTGGAGACCGCGAACAGCGACATACTCCAAGCGCCCTGTCACCGCGACGTTCCTGACCACCGCTTCGGAGCCGTGCTGCGCGCCATCGCGAAGACCTTCCCCGGCCGTGAACGCCGTCGCGTCGAGCGGCGCCATCGCATATATCCGATATCGGAAGCCGCGGCCGGCACTGCCGTGAATACCGGCGCCCGCTTCAAACCACGTGGTGGGAATGATGACAGTGTCGACAAACGGTCGCTCGACGCCATGAAACACCGGCGGCTCGTGCCGCTCGTTGATGATGCCGACCGGCACCAGGATCATCCCCGCCCGGAAATTGATTTCGGACCGAAGCAGGTAGTCGATATACGCCTGTTCGAGCGCGAGCTCTCCGCCTTCCTCGAGCCCCTCCACAATGGCATGCTCCAGTTCCAACTCGCCGACAAACCGCAGGCGATCAGAAAAGCGGTGGTAGAACAGCAGGACGAACCGATGGAAGTCGATCACGCCAGGAGTGGCACCGGTCGGCTGATTGACGTGGAAGTCCATGTAGCCGGACACCGGCCCCGACTGCGGCGCACTCGACGGAGCGGGCGTGGCGGCCTGCGCGAGAGTCGGGCCGGTGACGCTGACGGGCAGCGGCGCGGGCGCGCGACCGGCCGGCACCACCGCCAGGCACGCAGACATTACTTGACAGGCTAGAAACATTTATTTTGAAGGCTGAAAACTGAAGCGAGTGTAGGCCCCGGCCCACACCGTGTCAAGCGGAAGTCGTTAGAAGGTCAACCTCCTAGAGCAGTTTGATCGCCCCGAGGTCGAGATTGAGATCCTCAGGGGTGAGGCCGAAACGCTTGCCCATTTCGCGAACCGTCTCCTCGAGTCGCATCAGGGCGACACCAACCGCTTCGACTTCACTGTCGGTGAGCGTGTCGCTTTCCATCCGACGGATGGCCTGCCGCTCCATCAACTGACGCAGGAACTCAACGATCGTCAGCACGAGTTGCGCGACGGACTTCTGAACATCGTCGGGATCGGGGTTCCAGCGCATCGGCGCTGTGGCGCGGCGCTTGACCTTCACCCCCGGCCGCTTCGCGCCGGTCCGCGGCCGAACCGGTCGCATCCGACGTTCAAGCTCGCGTTTGAGCACCCGAAGTTGAGCGGCCGTGACCGGCGTGGCGCCCACAGTCCGCGAGCGGCGTGGCCGACGCTTCCGGGTCGTCTGACGCCTGCTCACCGGCGTGTCCGCGCCGACGGTGAGCGCCGGCGCCGGCCAGCCTTCCGGCTTCGCTCGCGATCGTGGGGAAGCACACGATCGGCAGCACAGAGAAGGGCGGACAACCGCAAGTAGATGAGGTCCACGCCCGCCACGCCGAGCGTTACGTCGCCTGATGCCATGACGCCCTTGTTGAGGACGTGATCGAGCAGATCCAGCAGGCTCGTTTCGGGTTCATCGAGCACGCTGTCAACGAGGGGAGACGGGCGTGGGTTCACACGGGCCGGCAGATTGCGGGGCATGTCAGTCCTGGACGAAGCTGTACGGCGGCCACGGCCCGGTCAGCGAGATCAGGTATCCCTCCCGCTCGAGTGCGCGGGCTCGGCGCAAGGCAGCCGCGCGGAACGACGCCGCACGCGATCTCGGCACCAGAAACACGGCGTCGAGCAGCATGGTCCCGGCTGCGGCAGCCAGCGAACGGCGCGTCGCGAGCTTCGATCGACGCGCGAGCAGATCATACAGTTCCGCCGCCACTTCACGTGCGTGCCCCACCAGCTCGACTGCCGCGTCCCGTTGTGCTTTCTTGCGCGCAAGGTAGGTGGCTCCAGATCGTTCGCCGCTTACGCGTCGAACCGATCCGCGCCGAGCGTCCGTCGCCTGTCTCGCGCCTAGCATCAGCCGCAGCCCCCACTCCTCGTGCTTCAGCACGCGTGCGAACGCCGCATCGATGCGCCGCCCCTGTTCGCGAATGTACTCGACCGCTCGCTCATCGTTCTTGAAGATCGTGAACAGCTTCATGGGCAGCAGCCCGGCGGATGCGATGAAGGATTCGACGACGGCTTCATGCGCCACCGCGGCACGAGACACCCAGTCCAGATCGCTCAGGCCGTCCTTGATGGCGGCCTCACCGTACCGAGCGAGCGGCACATCGGCGACGACCAGCCAACGGCGTGCGGCTGGTGACCGAGTACGCCCGCCCGCGGCCAATTCGAGCAGCCGCGGCGGTCCTGACCCGGGAAGACCCTTGGGCAGGTGACCACGGGTGGGTGCACGCGAGTCTGCGATCACGCAGTAGACATACGTGCCCTTAACGGCTTTTGCGGTCATTGGTAGCGACCCAGTCACGCGCCCAGCGTTCGAGCGCGGCCACGCCTCGGGGCGGCGGCGCGATGAGCGGGGTCTGGATGATAGCGCACTCCGGGAACCGCCGGCGGCACACACGCTTCAGCCGCGGAAGCTCACGGCGCTCTGCTGCAGCGGTGGCGCGACAGTGCACACACCGCCCCGGCGCGACGGTCAGAGCGTTCACGATCAGGAGCGGCACATCGAGATGAAGACGACGAAGACGATCGAGCAGCCGCTCGGTTTCCAGGCGAGGCAGCACCGCAGCGCGAGAGACGACAAGGAAGTGTGCTCGACGCGGATCGCGCATGAGCGCCTGGACGGCTCGAATCGACTTGGAGATGTCAACCAACTCGGTCGCCAGGCGACCAGGGCGAACGAGATCGCGATACTTCAACAACACGCGCAGCAGCACACCAACCCACTCGCGAGCGATTTCCGGCATCTCGAGCAGGCGAAGCGCATGTCCCGTGGGCGCGGTATCAATCACGATGAGATCGTAAGGCAGTGGACCGGGCTCAAGAATCGAGACGAGGCCGAAGAGTTCGTCGATCCCCGGCGGTGCGAGATCGATCAGCCCGTTTGCCGCTCCACCGCTCAACGCGAGCCCCGCGCCTGCGGCGGCGCCGATTTGCTCGAGCGCCGCCTCGAGATCGCCGCGCCTTGCTGCCAGAGCGCGTGTCGCATCGAGTTCACGTACGTGCAAATTCGGCGGGCCGTGAGGAATCCGGACAGGCTCGTCACCGAGCGGGTGGTCAAACACGTCGGCCAGCGAGTGCGCCGGATCGGTGGATATCAGCAGGACCTGCTTGCGGGGCTCGTCACGAGCAAGCCGCATCGCAACGACAGCGGCAGCCGTGGTCTTGCCAACTCCTCCCTTCCCTCCAAGAAAGAGGAGCTTCGCACCAACGGGCAGAGGGATCGAAAGTTCGCGGCCAGCTCGCTTAGAGACCGGACGGATCGTCTTCTTCACCGCGCGTCCGTGGCTGGCTCGAGCGGCCACGAACGGAGTCAGTAGAGACCTGCTCAACTGGGCCAGCACGTTGACACCTCGCGGCTCTCGCACGCGGGTGGAAAGGAGATGGAGGACAAGCTTCGGCTTCCGGCGGGCTGCCAGGTGGGCGACGCGATCCAGCACCTGTCGCTCCGCTGCGCGCCGCCCATCGCACATCCGACATGGTGGGCCGTCAGGCGTCACGCAGTTCACCACGAGCGATCGAACGGGAATGCCCGCGGCATCAAGCACAGCCAGCGCGTCGCCGGTTTCGGCCAGCGAGAGCTCTTCCGGGAGCATCACCCAATGGACGGTTGACCGCGCAGGATCGCGGAGCAGGGCGCGGGTGTCCGCGGCCTGCTCCGCCAGCAGCGCGATCAATCGATCGGCGGCCTCGGGGCGGCGGACCCGCGCCAGCTGTTCTCTGATCACCCGATGTTCTTGCTGAAGAACATCGAGCACATCCGCCACGGTCCCAACGGTTTCTGGTGCGGCCAGCAGGCGCAGCATGTGGCCGGTGGGCGCCGTGTCGACGACGATCAGGTCGTAGCGGCTCGAAGCCAGCCGAACGATTTCCAGTATGCCGGCGAGCTCATCGATACCTGGAAGTGACAGTCCCAGGAGCGCCTCGACGTCGTCCCGATCGAGCCACGTGCCGTGCTCGACGATGTCGCCGAGGGCAGGGCGATGCTGGCGAAGCCAGCGTCCGAAGGCACGCGGGGCATCGAGCTCGGCGGCCTGAAGCATCGAGCCCGTCGCGCGGCTGCCGACGGCAATCGTGGTGACTCGCGAGGAGAGTCGTACGGCCAGGGCGTCGCCCAGGGAGTGCGCCGGGTCGGTCGACACGACGAAGACGCGGGAGCCGGTGCGTGCGGCCGCGACGGCGTGCGCCGCGGCGCAGGTCGTCTTGCCAACGCCGCCCTTGCCTCCGTAGAAGAGAAAGTGGGAAGGCACAAGGGGCAGGAAGGAAAAAGGAAGAAGGGAAAAGGAAGAAGGCAGAAGGAAGAAGGGAAAAAGGAAGAAAGGTTATTCCTCGAAGGTTTCGATGTCGACGCTGGAGATCTTGTCGTGCGGCGACATCGTGAAGACGCCCTCCGAGGCCCCTTTGAGCTCTCGGATTCTGGCGAGCACATCGCGCTCGATGTCGGCAAACTCCTCGTCGGAGATCTCACCAAGCTCGAGCCGCATCTGGGCTTCGAGCAGCTGCTCCCGCAGCGTCGTGTCATTCTGCGACTCCGCCTCGGCCGCCGCGACGACCTTGCCGAGGACGAAGCGAAGACTGCCGATCAGCAGAGAATCGAGAATGAACATGTTAGGCCCGCTCGAGCTTGAGCCTGATGTTCACGAAGTTGTACGGCGGCCACGGACCGGTGTACTTGAAAGTCAGTTTGTCGAAGCGGCTCGCAATCGATTTGACCTTGGCATCGAACGCGCTCTCGCGATCTCTCGAAATCAGAAACGCGGCGTTCATGATCATCTTGTCGCCGATCGGCTTGTTGATGCGCGAGGCCACCGACACGTCGCGCAGCTCGTCGAGGATCTCCGCGACGTAGCGCTCCGACCGCGACTGCAACGCCGCATCCACGAGCCGGCCGTACTGCATCCGGGCAAAGTATGTCGGCCCCTTTTGGCCGGAGATTTCCTTCTTCAGGCGGTTGATATCGTCGTCTTCCCCTTCGACCTCGCGAATGGCCTGCTCGCGGTCCCACAGGATCTTCAACCCGAACTCCAGCTTGTTCTGCATCTTGTCGAGCACGTCGCCAAACGCTTCGGCTGCCGACCGCAGCAGCTCAACGATGTCCTCACGGGTCTTGAAGATCGTCCCGAAAGACATCGGAATCACGGTGTGCTCGCGCATGACCGTCTCGTTCACGCGTTCGTGAGCCAGCACGTGCTCTCTGGTGGAATCGAGCACCTCGAGCGGCGCGTCAGAAACGATCGCGGCGAGATTCCGGTAGTGCACCGTGTAGACGTCGGACGGGTTGGCGCCGATGCCGATCGGGCCGAACTTCAGCGGATCGGATGCTTCGATGATGCAATAGACGTACTTCCCGCGGCTGGTCAGAGTGGCTGCGTTTTCCAGCCGCGGACTCGAGACGGCGGACCTCCTCCCGGCTGCGGAGCGGACTTCGACTTTGCGTTGAGTTGCGCCATTGCCGCGCACAGTCGCCTTGGTTGACCGGCCCTTCGAGAGGGCCTTTACAGGTGGAGCCGCGCGACCGGTGCGACGCCGGGCGCTAGACGTTGGTTTTGGCATGTTTTCCGCTCCTGCGGGACTTCTTCTGGGTAGAATCCGACGGCGCATCGAGGACTTTCCTGATCTCTCTCACGAGATCTTCAGGGAGGCACGGCTTGGTCACGAACGCATCGCACCCCGCCCGCAACGCACCTTCGGAGATACCCGCGAGCGCGTGTCCGGTCAGCGCCACGACGGGAATGTTCGCGGTCCGATCGTCCGCCTTGAGACGTCTCGTGGCTTCCCAGCCGTCCATCACCGGAAGCGAGAGATCCATCAGGATGATGTCGGGATGATCCGCCACGGCCCGTTCCAACGCTTCCATGCCGTTGGCGGCCTGCACGACGTCGAAGCCCGAGAACTGGAGGTACTCGCTGTACATCTCGCGGGCGTCGGCGTAGTCGTCAACAACGAGCACTCGCGACCGCTCCGATTTCTTCATGTGACTACTTTCTTCCCTGAGGCGGCAGCGTCAGTGTGAACGTCGACCCTTTTCCGAGCCGGCTCTCGACGGCGAGTCGGCCATTCAGCATTTGTGCAAGGCGGCGACAGATCGACAGACCAAGGCCGGTTCCGCCGTAGGCGCGCGTGGGCGAATTATCGAGTTGGCGGAAATCCTCGAAGATCTTGTCCTGATCGGCCGGCGCGATCCCGATGCCCGTGTCAGCCACCGATAGAGTGAGCGTTCGGTCCCGCCTCGATTGTCGCGCCTGAATGGTGATGCTTCCCTGATGGGTAAACTTCAGCGCGTTACTCACCAGGTTGAGGAGAATCTGTTTCACTTTCTGCCGGTCGGTCGACACCGGCGGCAGATCCCTCGGCACGCTGGTCGTGACGGTTAGCTTCGAGCGCAAGATGATCGGTTCGAGCTCGGCCTTCACCTCGGACAAGAGATCGTGCACCTTGAACCGCGAAATTTGCAGCGGCATGCGCCCGGCTTCGATGCGGGAGATGTCGAGAATCTCGTTGATGATGGTCAGCAGATGGCGCCCGTTCGATTCGATGCGTCCCAGCTGGCGACGCACCGGCATCGGCACCGCCCCGGCGACACCCTGAAGCAACATCGAGGTGTAGCCAAGCATGGCATTCAGCGGGGTTCGGAACTCATGCGACATGTTCGCGAGAAACTGGGATTTCAGTGCGGAGGCCTGTTCCAACTCGATCGCCTGCCGACGCAGCAGCTCGTTCTGGTGGGCGATGTCGGCGGTCGCCGCCTGAACCTTGCGTTCGAGCTCGTCTGACGCCTGTTTCAGCTGCTCGTATAACTGTCCCCTCTCGATCGCTTCACGGCGGTCGTGCAGAATCGTCACCACGGCTGTCAGCTCGCCGTGCTCGGACAGAACCTTGCCGGCGATCGCTTCAACCGGCATCGCGTCACCGGTGTGCGGATCCATCAACGCGATCTCGCCGACGCGGCGCTGATCGGCGCTGACGAGCATACCGGCAATGAACGACGAGAAGTGGGCGTCATTGGCCTGGACCCAGCGCTGCTCCGTGGCGCTGGCCCGAGCCGGAATGGTGAAGAGGCGTTCAGCGGGCTCGTTCATCAACGATGTCGCGCCGCCAGCGTCGGTCACGACGATCGGATCGGCAACCGAGTCGATGATGAGATTCAAGCGGTCGCTCTCGGCGCGCGCCTGCACCTCCGCGACCCGCAGGCGACGGTAGTTCTCTTCGATTTCCTCGCTCGCCCGGCGCAGATCGCTGACGTTGCGCAGAATCGACACCACGCCGGTGCCCTGCCGGGCATCCTGAGTCACGGTGCTGAGTAGCTCAAACAGCAGGTCGGATCCGTCTGCCGGGTTGACCAGCAGGAGCTCGCGCCGGGCCGCACCGGTCTCCTCGATCGCCTTGCTCGACAGCGCCGACGAGAGCAGCATGTTGTTCATGCGGACCGCGCTCCGCCGTCCCTCACTCTCTTCCTCGGTCGCCGTGAACAGCGTGAGCGCGCGGGCGTTGGCGATGAGCAGGCGGCCTTCGGTGTCGGTGAGCAGAATCGGGTCGGTCACCGCATTGATGATGCTATGGAGGAGCGCGCGCTCCCGCGCGCGGCCGCGATCGCCGTCCGTCAGGGCCTGCAGTCCGAGGATCTGATCGATTTTCTGACCGAGCACGCTGGCGAGCCAACTGACCTGCACGGGGAGCGGCGACGGCCCAGCGATCAGCAACAGGCCGAACGGCTCGGCCGCAAACTCCAATGCCCCGAGTGGCACCACGTGGAAGGATACATCTTCGAGCGGCGTCGCCGGCCGCCGCCGACGTTCGGCAGCTCCCGTCCCGTAATACACGGGGCGACGGCTGGTCAGTGCATGGATCAGCGGATTGCTCCAGTCATCCAGCGTGAGAGAAAACGAGGAGGTCACGTCTGCGGGAACACCGACCGCGGCGACGCTCACGAGGACAGCTCCGCCAGTCGGTCGGATGAGGCACATCGACCTCGATACGCCCTGCACCTCCGCGAGCCAGTGAAGCGCATGTTGCGCACAATCGGCGATTTCAGTACGAGGGAGGAAACCCTCGACGAGTCGAAGCCGCGCGGCAAGCGAATCTGAACCGAAGACCGCTGGCTGGCGGCCCGCAGACCCGATCACCTCCCGGAGACCACCGTTCGCCCTAGCTGCGCGCCGGCGTCCGGCGACGCTTGACGGCCGCGCGCCGGGCACCCGCGCCACTTGTGAGCTGGGCGCGGAGTGCGGCGTTTTCGGCAAGGACTTCCTCATACTGCTTAGTGTCAACGGCGGGCCTGCTCACAGTCGCAGCTTGTCCAACCGCTTCGGAGTATTTCAAGTATGTGTCAATCGACGCCACCACGATACGGGCTTCCACAGTGATGAGGTCGATGCCGACTAGCGAGACACGCACCCACGCGTCGATGACGATGCCCTTGTCCAGCACCCGATCGAGGACATCGATAAGACTTGTGCCGCCTGCGGCTCGTTCAACGGGCATCGGTCTCTCCTAGCGCCCAACGGCTGGTCGGGCTTACTTCATAGTGCCGGCAGTCGTGCGTCGACGCGACAGCGAGGCGAGCTTGCGTTCGAGCAGTCGAATTTCTTTGCGGAGCTCTTCGTTCTCGACCGAGAGCGCCTGCTTGCCAGGCGCCAGGTGATGATCGTGCTTCCACCAATCGAGCCCAATCTGCTCCGCCTTGTCGATGGAGCAGATGAGCAAACGAATGCGGATCGTGAGGAGCTCCACCTCCGCCAGCGACACCTTGATGTCCCCGGCGATGACGAGCCCCTTGTCAAGGACACGATCGAGAACGTCAACGAGACCTTGCGAGCGCCCGTGCCCTTCGGTCAACGGCATCGGCATAGTGTTCGGTATTCTACGGGAACAGCCCGTCTAACATCGCTCGCGTGCCGATGCCCTGAAGGCGAACGGGACCGGTCCAATCTGAGCAATGACGGTGCCACGTGCGTTTTACAGGCATTTCCACACGAGCTCGCTACTCGGTGCAGCGAAGCCCGACGGGGCCACGAAGAGAGCGTACAAGATCTTTACAGGATAGAGACAAGGTCAATCGGCCGGTCGGCCAACCGATCGTCGCCACTTAGTTCCGACACCGGAAAGCCTTGAAAACCAAATCCATATCGCGCCACACACACAGCCGTTCCGGCCGCGCGCGCCGTGCGCGCGTCGATCACGGAATCGCCGATGAGCACGGTGTCGCCAGTCACCACGCCGAGACGCCCCATCAGGTGCCGTAAACCTGCGGGATCCGGCTTGCGCGGGAATGGTCCGTCCCCACCGAGCACGCGATCGGGCCCGAAAAAGCGCCTCAGGTCCAACCCCTCCAGGATCGCCAGAGATGCGCCGAGTGGCTTGTTCGTCAGGACTCCCAAGGCAGCGCGCGATGAAAGCGCTTCCAGCGCTTCAGGCATCCCCGGGTATGGCCGCGTAAACTTCAGCAGCCGCGCATTATAGATGGCAAGAAATCTGGAAAGCGCGTCCGGCGGCTGATGGCACCCCGCCGCCGCGAAGGCTCGCGCCACGAGGGTTGACGCGCCATCACCGACCATTCGCCCGATGGCATCGGCCGCCTGGGGCGCCGCGCCGCATTCGGCGAGCAGCGCGTTGGCGGAGTCGGCCAAGTCGCGCAAGGAGTCCACGAGCGTCCCGTCGAGATCGAAGACCAGGAGTCTGAAGGCCAGATCAGCCGCCCTTCCCGTACTCGGCGAACGAGGTCGGGGTTTCCCACACCTTCACACGCACGACCGGCAGCTTCTGCTCGACGGCATAGTCGAAGATCAGACGAGCGATGCGCTCGACCGTCGGGTTGCTGTCGACCAGAAACATCGGCTCCCCGAGCTGTTTGAGCGGCGCGACCAGTGGGTCGTCGTATCGCAGCACCATCCGATGGTCGATCTCGCGATCGACCCACCCCTTCACGATCCGCTTGATGTCGCTGAAATCGCACACCATGTTGCGGTTGTCGAGCTGATCGGTGCGGACCTCGATCTCCGCCACCGCGTTGTGGCCATGTGGGTGCTTGCAGATGCCATCGTAGTCGAGCAGCCGATGGCCGTAGCAGAAGTCGATGCGCTTGGTGACGGAATACATTTGGTAATCTTATCCAATTATCAAATGTCAACTGCCGTTCTGCTGTCCGGCGGACTCGACAGCGCCGTTCTCATCGCCGAAGAGGCGGCGCGGCCGGGTGGCGAGGCCGTCCAGCCGGTTTATGTGAGCGTCGGTCTCGCCTGGGAGCGCGCCGAACGCCGCAGCGTCGAACGCTTTCTGACCGCTGCCGCCGCCGTGTTTCGGCTGAGACCGCTCGTCACCCTTGCGGTCGATATGAGCGACGTGTATTCCGCCACGCACTGGGCGATGCAGGGCCGTCCGCCTGGCTACCACACCCCCGACGAGGACGTGTATCTCCATGGGCGAAACATCGTGCTGCTCGCCAAGGCGGGCGTCTACTGCGCGACCGCGAGAATCGAGCGGATCGTCCTCGGGACGCTGGCTCACAATCCGTTTCCAGACGCCACGCCGGCCTTTCGCACGGCGCTCGCGACGGCGTTGTCGCTGGGGCTCGCCTGTCCCCTGACCATCGACGCGCCCTATGCACTGATCAGCAAGGCCGATGTGATCCGCCGGGGTGTGGCGCTTCAAGTACCGATGGAGCTGACGCTCTCCTGTATGAATCCGGTTGAGCGTGCCGGCGAGTCGGAATTGACGTTGCCACGACACTGCGGCACGTGCAGCAAGTGTCGCGAACGGCACGATGCCTTCCTCGAAGCCGGCATTCCCGATCGGACGGAGTACGCGAACCGCGTGTATACGGGGTGAAGGGCAGCTGGTCCGATCTCACGCGCGGTGAGCGGCCGCCCATCGAGCCGCACCAATGGCGGGAGCGATCGCGCCGAGGCTCGCCGGCACGACGGCGAGCGATCGCGTGATTGATCCAGGCAGCCGACGAATCAGCTCGGCGCGGACCGGCTCAAACAGCAGATCGGCGGCCGACGACATGACCCTCCGAGAACCAGCCCTTCCGGATCGGCCACCGCAACGAGATTGCCGGCCGCCATGCCGAGATACCGTGCCGTGTCCCGGATCACCGAGAGGGCCACGCCGTCGCTACTGCGAGCCGCCCTGAGCACGTGATCGAGTGAAATGCCGTCGAGCCCGCCTTCCGAGTGTTCCAGGCTCGACTCATCGCCGGATTTGATCCGCAAGACGAGGCGCCGCACGATGCCGGCCGCCCCCACTTCAGCCTCGAGGCAGCCGATCTTTCGGTAGTCCTCGCACTCCAGTGGATTGAGCGCGAGCCACCCGATGTCCGGTGCGCGACCGCCGGCTCCGTTCACTGGCATACCGTCACGCAGATGCCCGCGCTCGTCTGCTCTGCTGCACTCAAGAAGACGATATTGGTCAGCCCCTGCGCCGCGCCCATCCAGCCTTCCGCGATGGCTGCCACGGTGCCGGAGGCCATTGGCGACGCGTACAAGCTGGCCACCGCTGCGATCTGCCAGAGAAGCGACCGCGGATATGGACTTCGGCGATTCCCCATCCACGGAGGCGATCGCGAATGGAGTGACCCGCCCAGACGCTCGAGCAAGGCGTGTGCGATGGTCGCGGAATCAGGCTACGCAGCGGATTCGTGCTGCGCTGCCACGCGCCCGTGCTCATCCACGCCGACCGCGATGACGCCGGCGTTCAGCAGTTCAACTCCGCGGGTCACGGCTCCTCGTCCCTGGCCCAGTCCGTGTGGAGTTGCAGCTTGCGTCCGTCGAGCGGAAGCGCGACGGCCGACCCCTCGGCGGGGTGGAATATCGTGCGATCGATCCGTCCGAGGAGCAGGGACAGCTCACGTTCGTCGGGTGCCTGGATGACGATCACGCCCGCGCCTTCATCCGGTGGAAAACGCCGGTCATCCAGGTAGTCGCGATCGAGGGTCACGAGGGTGCGGCGAAGCTGGTGAGCCAGCTGATAGTGCCGGATGTCGGAGGCGCGCCGCAGGTCCTCCTCTTCGAGCACAAACAACACGTCCCAGTTCAACCGGAGACGCATGAAATGCACCAGGCCCGCCGGCACATTGGCGTCGGCATAGATCCTGGGCCGCGTCGACAGCCGCTCGGCGTGGAGGGCGAGCTCACCCGGCAGGGATCCCACTTCTAACTTTGTCCTTCTACCTTGGCGTCGCGGACAGCCTTTGCTTCTCGGGTTAGCTGAGCCACGAGATCGTCGCGCCGGTGCACGAGCTCCTTTCGAGGGCGCCGGCCCTGCGGCGAGCCGATGGCGTATTCACAGAAGAGCGGGAACGCAATCGTCGAATCGCAGTACGCGACGACCGTGTCCGGCAGCACGCCGGGATTGACCTTGCCCCAGCTCACGGCTTCCGCAGGCGTGGCCCCTGACAGGCCGCCCCACACGACGGAGTCAGTCGTGATCTGGATGAAGTAGTCGTTGCCACCCTTGGGAATGCCGTAGACCTCCCACAGCGTGGGCTGCGCCTGTAGGTAAAAGTTCTTGGGTGACCCGCCGCCAAGGATGACGCAACCGTTCTGCTTGCCAGCCAGAACGATCGCGCACACCTCATTCACGTCCTTGTTCGGATCGATCATGAACCGGCTGCCGTTCATCAGCTCGTGGTAGGCGATGTTCATGCCGATCGAGCTGTCTCCCGGCGACGAGGTATAGATGGGAACACCTGCCACGGCCGCGTGGGCGACGACCGAGTGCTCTTCGCAGCCGGGAAAGCGCTCCAGTAGATCCCGCCCGAGGAGATAGTGGAATTGCGAGGTGGCGACCGGTTCGTTCAGGCCGGAACGCACGATGAAGTCGCGAATATAGGCGTCGGTTTCGAGGAGCACCGTCGCCGGGAAGAGCACATCGTAGATCCGGATGACTCCCTCTTCGTAGAGCTCGACGTCGTTCATGAAGGGTGAGCCGCGCGTCAGCGTGAAATTGAGCGCATAGTGCAGGTCGTGATACAGGTTCGCGCCGGTTGAAATGATGAAATCGACCAGGCCGCGATCCATCATTTCAATGACACAGCCGCCCAGACCAGCCGGGGTCATCGCCCCCGCCATCGTCAATCCAATCGTCGTCTCGTTCGCGGGCAGCAGCATTTTTTCCGAGAAGATCTGGCACGCTTCAGAGAGCCGCCCGGCATTGAACGCCTGGAATCCCTCGTCAATCAGGTGGCGGACTTCCTGGCTGCCTTTCGGACGGTAGTAGCGGATCGGCTTGCCGGAAAGGAATTGCGCTCGGGAATGTGCCGGTGAACCGGGAGCACGATAGGGCAAGACATGATCTCCTCGTTCAGGGCGTTGGATGTCGTTCGAAACAAAAATAGCTTAACATCGACCGTGATGAGTGGCGAATCCGCCTGGATGTGGTGGACCCTTGCGGGCGCGGCCATCGCACTCCTCATCGTCGGGTGGTGGGTCTGGCGGAAGGGTCGGCCGTTCGCGCCGGGCGATGTCTTTCGGGCGAGCCGCTTGAGCGACGGCAATCGTCTGTTTCCGACGCAGGTCCTGATTACCCCGTCCAACATCGTCCACTTCACGCCGCGGTGGGTGGGTCGGCAGGAAGAGTCCATTCACATCGCGCACATCTCATCGGTCAAAATCGATACGCGCCTGATGTTTTCCGACGTTCTGATCGAAACTTCTGGGGGCGCGAACCCGGTCCGCTGCCATGGCCACAGGAAGGGCGACGCGATCGCGATGAAGACGCTGATCGAGCGCCACCAGAACAGCTATTACACGACCAGCGGCCGCCCGCCTGGCTCCACTGTCGGAACAGATTCCCGCGGCCGATAATCCTACACAGCCAGATGGACGATGTGACCTTTAGCGCCCGGCGCGCCAGCGCCGGCGGATCGGTGGGGACCGCCGAGCCGGCGGACGGAGATGCACGCTTTCGCACGCTTGTGCAATCGCCTCTCCGCGCCGGAATCCTCCGCTACCTGAATTCCCGCCCCAGCGACGCCTTCGACGTCGAAACCTTGATGCAGACGTTTGGCCGGCTGCGTCTTGACGTCGAGAACTGCGTGCGCGAACTGGCGGATTTCGGGGTCGCCAAAGTACAACCCGGCTCACCGCCCAAGTACATCGCGGATCGGCCGCAGGACCCTGCGATCGCCGACTTGCTCGACCACTTCCTCGAGCGCACCGCCAACGTCAGCACGGAAGATCAATCGCTCTCAGTGCAGCGCTTCCGCGAAATGATCGGGCGCGACGAGAAGATGCTGATCGTGTTCGAGTGGATTCGCACGGCGGCGAAATCCGACATCTCGGTGCTGATTCTTGGCCCGACCGGTTCGGGCAAAGAAGTGGTGGCTCGCATGATTCACGAGCTCAGCCGCCGCGCCGACGCAAAGTTCCAGGCGGTCAACACGGCCGCGCTCCCCGACACGCTCTTTGAATCGGAAATCTTCGGGTATGAGAAGGGCGCGTTCACGGGCGCGCACGATCGCAAACCCGGCCGGCTCGAACTGGCCAACGAAGGCACGCTGTTTCTGGATGAGATCGGCGACATGTCGCTAATTGCGCAGGCCAAGCTTCTGCGGGTGCTGGAAGAGCGCCGCTTCGAACGGCTCGGCGGCCACAAGTCGATCTCGGTCGATTTCCGGCTCATCTCGGCCACCAACCGCCCGCTCGAGCAATTCGTGCGGGACGGACGCTTCCGGGAAGATCTCTACTACCGCGTCAATGCCTTCGCGATTCGGCTGCCATCGCTTCGCGAACGGCAGATCGACATTCCCGTTCTCGCGCAACGGTTCCTCGCGCGCTATTGCGCCGCGCAGGGGATGCCGCTCGACAGCAAGTCATTTTCGCAGGAAGCCGTCGACCAGCTCGTGGCGTACCATTGGCCGGGTAATATCCGGGAGCTTGAGAGCACCGTCTCGCGCGCTGCCCTGTCGGCGCCAGGCCGGGCCATCCGCGCGTCCGACATCGAGTTCCTGCACGCCGTTCCGCCCTCGGCCCTCCCGACCGGCGATCGACTGCCGACGCTGGCCGACTCGGAGCGTGCCCACATCGTGCGAGTGCTCGAAGCCGTGCAGTGGAACAAGAAAGAAGCGGCGCGGGTGCTGGACATCAGCCGCGGCACGCTCTACCGGAAGATTGTGGAGTACGGCCTCGAGCCGGAGCCGCGGAGCGGAGCGGGGCGGCGGGGCAAAGAGCCCGAAGCCTAGACGCTGATGGCGCTCCGGCCGATCACATGAAAGATCTTCCAGTTCCGGCGCGGCTGTACGTCGCTGCGGTCCTGTCGGCGGGCGCGGGCGTCCTGCTCTTCTTCGCCCCCCGGTCGCTCGACGAGACTGTCCTGTTCCTCGTCCTCCTGCTCCTTTCCTCGATCGCTTCCGCCCTCAAGGTCAATCTCCCGCTCACAAGCAGCGGATCGACGATGTCGGTGTCCTACGCGGTGGACTTCGCGGCACTGCTCCTGCTCGGCGCCGATCCGACCATGTTCGTCGCCGCGACCAGCGCGTGGAGTCAATGCACCTTCCGCACGCAGACGCAGCCGCCGGCGCACCGGACGCTCTTCAGCATGGCATCGCTCGTCTTGACAGTGAAGGCCACCGGCCTGGTCTACGGGTGGCTGGGTGGACCGGCGGCGGGCGTGGACTTCACCCTGGCCACCATTGCCCGTCCGCTGCTGGGCGCCGCAACCGCGTACTTCCTCTGCAACACGGCGTTCATCGCCACCGCCATCGGGTTGTCGACGCGGCAGCCGATTCCCCGGGTCTGGAACGAGAACTTCCTGTGGAGCGCTCCGAGCTACTTCGTCGGCGCGCTGGTGGCCGCCGGCCTCGCGTTGGTCATCAACAGCAGCGGAAACGGCGGCTACTGGATGGCCGCTCTCGCCACCGCCCCGCTGTACTTCATGTACAAGACCTACAAGGTCTACATGGGGCGGATTCAGGATCAGCAGCGCCACGTGCAGCAGGTCTCCGACCTGCACCTGGCGACGATTGAGGCGCTGGCGCTCGCGATCGACGCGAAGGACCAGACCGCCCAGAGCCACATCCGTCGAGTCCAGGTGTACGCCGCAGGACTCGCGCACGCCCTGGGGATGCCGAACACGGATATTCAGGGGGTCAAGACTGCTGCGCTGCTGCACGACATCGGCAAGCTCGCCGTGCCCGAGCACATCCTGTCCAAACCGGGTCCGCTCACGCAGGAGGAGTTCCAGAAGATCCGTATACATCCGCAAGTGGGCGCCGAGATCATCAGCGGGGTGCCGTTCCCGTATCCTGTGGCGCCGCTGATCCTGAGTCATCACGAGCGGTGGGATGGCAAAGGGTACCCCACCGGGCTGAAAGGCGACGAGATCCCGCTCGGCGCGCGCATCCTGTCAGTCGTGGACTACTTCGACGCGCTCATGTCAGAACGGCCCTATCACAAGGCCATGGGCGTCGACTCCGCGCTCGGTCTGCTGAGACAGGAAGCGGGCAAGGCGCTCGACCCGCGTGTGGTCCGGACGTTCATCGAGATGTATCCCGCGCTGGCGGCTGAAGCGGAGGCCACGCAGGAGCCAGCGCGCAAACTCACCCGGGTACCGGCACACGCCCCGGCCGCGCAGCCTGCAGTCGGCCTGGTGAACGATTCACCCGCCCGCACGACAGTCTTCGAGGACATCGCACTCGCCCACCGGGAAATCTACGCGCTGTACGAGATCGCGCAGGCCATGGGAAGCAGCCTCGGCGTATCCGACACGATGGCCCTGATCTCGTCGAAGCTGAGCAACATCGTGCCGTTTTCCTGCTTCGCTCTCTTTCTCTACAACGAAGAAACGGAGTCGCTGCGCTGCCGTTTCGCGACCGGAGTCGAGTCTGAGCTGGTCCATCAGCTGACTGTGAAAAACGGCCACGGTTTGACGGGATGGGTGGCGCGCAACCGGCGACCTCTCGTGAATGCTCGGCCGCACGCCGACTTCGAGGCGGCGGGCATGGCCGTGCAGACCTCCCTGCAATCGGCGCTCGTCTGTCCGCTCGTGTTCAATGAACGGTTCATCGGCACCATTGCGGTCTACCACACCGGTGACTCGATCTACACGGACGACCACCGGCGGCTGCTCGATCGCATTTCCGAACAGGCCGCTGCCGTCATCTACAACTCCATCGTGTTCGAGCAAACGCAGGAAGACTCGCTGACCGACCCGTTGACGGCGCTGCCGAATACACGGTTCATGTTCATGCATCTGACCCGTGAGCTGTCGCGAGCGCACCGCTTGAAAACCGAGGTCTCGCTTCTGGTCATGGACCTCGACAACTTCAAGGACATCAACGACACTCACGGCCACCACGTCGGCGATCGCGCGCTCCGCGAGGTTGCCGCCGTCCTGCGCGCGGGCATCCGGCCCTACGACATCTGCGTGCGCTATGCCGGCGACGAGTTTATCGTGGTGCTCTCGGGCTGCGGCGGCGAGGAGGCCGAACGCAAGCGGCTGGAGCTGCAGCAGGGCGTGGACGTGCTCAGCTTCGAAGTGCGGCCCGGGACGAAGCTTCCGATTGCGATTAGCATCGGCGCGGCGGTGTTTCCCCACGACGGCGATTCCTACGAAACGCTGCTGGCCACGGCCGACAGCCGAATGTATCGCGACAAGACGCGACGGAAGCGGCAAGGATCGCCTGATGCTGCGGGAGAAGGCCCCTCGACGCCGAAGGCGGGCAGCCTCACCGATGGCGATCTCAAGCGGGCGGCTGTCGGGATCCTTTGATCGTAGCTTCCAGCTTTCAGCTCTCGGCTCTTCTAACTTCTAACTTCTACTCTCTAACTTCTATTCTCGTCGATCCAGTCCGGGCCGAGACCCGCAAGGCCGGTCCATAGCAGCGCGATTCCAATCGCCCCGCCAATCAACGCGAGTCCCTGCATCCACCACGCAAAGTCACCGCCGGAGAATTCCACCCAGGCAGCTGGCGCGACCAGGACCAGTCCGATCCCCGTCGCCGCACGCCGACGACGGACCAGCCTCAGAACCGCGCCGCGGGCGCGTCGAGTCATGGGCATGGTGATGAGCGCGAGTACGAAGCCGCCATTCGAATGAGATAGCATAAACGCGCCGTGTTTCTCACGCTGCCTATCCGCGAAGTACTCCCGGCCACTCCGCGATCGAGGGTCCTTCGGATCGATTTGAAGGGAGAATCCTTCCCCTACCTTGCCGGCCAGGCCGTCCTCGTCGCGACACACGGGCGTGAGAAGCGCAAGCCGTATTCGCTGGCCGCGGCTCCTGCCGACGCTCAACGGGACGGGTATCTGGAACTGCTCGTCGGACTGAATGACGAAGGGACGCCGGGCGCGCATCTGACGCTCGATGCCGGTTCGCTCGTCGACGTCGAAGGCCCACTCGGCCAATTCACCTTCCCCACCCAGCCGGACACTGAACACTTTCTCTTCATCGCCGGCGGAACCGGGGTCGCGCCGCTCCGCGCGATGCTCGGGCAGGCGCTCCACGTGCCGCACCGGCGGATCTCCGTGCTCTACAGTGCGCGCACGCAGAATGATTTCGCGTACGAACGCGAGATGCGTGATCTGGCCCGCGAGGGGCTCATCGAGCTCAAACAGGCGGTGACGCGAGAGGATGTGAGCGGAAATTGGAATGGTGCCCGGGGACGAATCGGAACTGGCGAGCTCGCACTGCTCGTCCACGACCCCGATACACTCTGCTTCATTTGTGGGCCGCCGACGCTCGTCCACGACATGCCGAAGCTGCTCGTCCAGCTCGGAGTCCGGTCCAATCGGATCCGGATAGAGGAGTGGGGCTGACTCTGTGGATTCGGTGCAGGAAGAACCGGCTTATTTGGAGCGCTTCCGCCCCGCATCGTGACGTCTGGTCGAGCGGGAAGACATCGAGCCTTGCGGAGGTCGCCCGCCGTTCTGGCGAGAAGGCCCGCCCCGACCGGTGGACCCTCCGCCCATCGGCCCACCCGAGCGATTACCCTGGAACATTTGACCGCGCTGATTTCGTCCGCGAAAGCGATTCGTCCGCCCTCCCGGCTGACGGATCGTAAAATCCGGCGCTGGGCGCGCTGGTGGAGCCTGCCCATCCTGGCGCGGTAGCGTGGCTCGAATAAGCGGGCGGTGGACAGGCCCATCCTCGACATCTGTCACGGGCGCCACGTCTGCCGTCTCACCTCCGTCCGAACCCTCCACTGCCTCGTCATCGTCGCTGATGCTGCTCGCGGCGTCCAGAGAGACCTCGGGCGTGCGAACGGGTGGGAGTGGAGCCGTCGTGGGAACCTCGGATGGCTCGCTCTCGGGGTCCTCGGATGGCGCGGCCGGCCGCTCGGGAGTGACGCGCTTGGGTCCGCCGGCGAGCACCTGCGAGTACAACGCAGCGGGTTCCTCGCTTTTCCGGCGCTGTCTTGGCACCTTGGCGTGCTTGTACTCGTGCTCCGCTTCACACGTCGTGCAACGTGTCTGCTTCACGTCGTCGCCAACCATCGCGACGACGGCGTGATTGGTCAGCCTCCGCTCGCGCGGACAGTAGTCATCGAGAATGTCACCAAGCCGAAGCTGGCGCTGCTGCATCAAAAGCTCCCGAAGGGCCTCGCTGGAAGGGAGAGGGATACCGAAAGGCGGGCGCAATCTTAGCAGAGCTGCTTTTGACGTGGCAAGCCAGTACCCCTAGCGGCCTGCCGCGGCGACCCACCCCTCGGCTTCGACCAGGGCCGCCTGCACCGCCGCCGGCGCGGTCGATTGCGGCGTGCGTTTGGCGGAGACGGAAGCCTCCGGGGTGACCCGGTTGACGATGTCTGCGCCAAAGAATTCGCTCGCGCCCTGCCAGTCCGCCACCGTCAGGGAGGCAAAATCGCGCTGCTCTTTGGCGAGCCTGCCAACCAGCCCGGCAACGATCTCGTGCGCACGCCTGAACGGCACTCCACGGCCTACCAGATAGTCGGCGACATCCGTCGCGAGCAGCAAACCCGAGGACGCCGCGGTCATCGCATCGTGGTTCAGCGTCAACCCGTCCACCACTGATCGCGCAACTGCCAGACAACCGGCCACGGTGTCTTCCGCATCAAAGACGGCTTGCTTGTCTTCTTGAAGATCCTTGTTGTACCCGCTGGGCAGTCCCTTCATCGTCGTCAACAACGCCATCAGATGGCCGATGGCGCGTCCAGTCTTGCCGCGAACGAGCTCGAGCGGATCGGGGTTTTTCTTCTGCGGCATCATGCTGCTGCCGGTACTGAGCTCGTCGGACAGCTCGAAAAAGCGATACGCATCGCCGCAGAGGATGACGAGGTCCTCTGCCAGGCGACTCAGATGCACCATGGTGAGGGCGCCGGCGTACAGGAAACTTGCGGCAAAATCGCGATCGGACGAGGCATCGATGCTGTTCGCGACGACCCGAGAGAAGCCGAGGTCGCGCGCGAGCGCCTGGACATCGACCGCGTAGCTTGTGCCAGCGATGGCGCCGGAGCCGAGCGTCAGCGCGTCGGCCTCGGCACGGGCGGCTTCGAGGCGCGCATGATCGCGCCGGAGTGCCGCGATATGCGCGAGAAAGTAGTGGGCCACGAGCACCGGTTGAGCAGGCCGAAAGTGGGTGAAGGCAGGCATCAGCGACCCACCTGCTACGACGGCCTTCCGGGTCAGGGCCGCGACGACTGCATGCACGCCGCGCTGGAGGACTGGAATCCGCCGACGCAAGTACAGCCTGAGATCGAGCGACACCTGCTCATTGCGCGAACGGCCCGTGTGCAGACGGCGGCCGGTGTCGCCAAGCCGTTCCACCAGCAGCCGTTCGACAAAGCTGTGGACGTCCTCGTCGGCACCGTCAACGAACGTTGTGTCGGCCCGGCCGCGTTCGAGGATCTGGTTGAGCGCCTCCTCAATCTGGCGCGCTTCGGCGTCTGAGAGGACTCCAGCGCGGGCCAGGGCACGCGCCCAGGCCAGACTCCCGGCCACGTCGTCTTCGAACAGGCGGCGGTCGAAGCGGAATGACGAACCCCATTCCAGCACCTGCGCGTCGGGTGCGGCCTCGAACCTGCCGGACCAGAGTGTCGTCATTTCGCCACGACAAGTCTGCGGCTGCGAAGCTCAGGCGCCTTGCTGGCGACGGGCTCGACTGGTGCTCGTGAAATCTCGGCAAGGCCGTCGAGGGCATGCGGCGATTTGCCGGCCACGATGCTGCAGGCGCCCTTGAACAGCCTGACGAGGACCGTGCCCGTGACGCGCTCCTGCACCGACTCCACGAAGCTGTTCAGCGCGTGACGCATCGGAGTGAACCACAGGCCATCTTTGACGACGGCTGCGTAGTGACGGCTGACTGTCCGGCCGAAGCGCTCGAGGTCCTTCGACGTGACCAGTTTCTGCAATTCCCTGTGCGCCGCGTGCAGAATGACCGCCGCCGGGGCTTCGTGGATCTCGCGCGAAAGTCGCCCGGCGATTGCGTCCGCTGTCATGTCGCTGCGACCGACGCCATGCGGGCCGGCAATCGTCGTCAGGCTGTCAATGAGCTCCAGGAGCGGCATCGCGACGCCATTGACGGCGATCGGAACACCGCGCTCAAAGACGATCTCGACAGATGCCGCTTCATCGCGACACTCGGCTAGCGGCCGCGTCAGCGCATAGACCGCTTCGGGTGGTGCCTGCAGACCTTCACGCGCGTCCCATTCGATGGTGCGGCCCCAGAGGTTGACGTCAGTGCGGTAGGGGCTGTTACTGGTTGTGGGGACTTGAATGCCGGCACGACGCGCGCAGGCAAGCACTTCAGTCCTCGTCATACCCCATTCACATGCCGGAGCAATCACTTTCAGCGTCGGATTGAGCGCACGGATCGCGACGTCGAAGCGCGCCCGGTCAGGTCCGTTTTCGGTGCCGCCGTGGGCGACAGCGGCGGCCTGCTCGATTCCGGCAATCTCCACCAGCTTTAGAGCGATGGCCGAGTGTCCAAGCGAGGTGATCAGTGGATAGCGGTCCTCGTACAGCGCATCGGCTTTGAGAGCGGGCAGCACGTAATCGCGCGCAAACTCCGCTTTGAGATCGAGCACGTGTGCGCGCAGCGCGCCGGCGGCGAGAGCACGGTCACGGACAGCCTCGAGCTCGTCGCCCTGACCGAGATCCATGGTCACCGTGATGACTTCGGCGTAATAGCGCTCTTTGAGCCAAGCAATCGCCACCGACGTATCAAGGCCGCCCGAGTATGCGAGAACGATGCGGTCCATTCGTCTCCTTACAGCCCAGCGTACTCTTCAAGCCGCTTGACCAATGCCGCGGCTCGCCGCTCATCGCGGGCGATCAGCAGGATCGTGTCGTCGCCGGCGATCGTGCCGATAGCGTCCGGCAGCTGAGCTCGATCGATCGCCAAGGCCAGCGGCTGGGCCTGACCGGCGCCGGTGCGCAGCACGACCAGCTGCTGGACGCGGTCCACGCGCCGGAGGAACTCCGCGGCCAGGCGTTCGAGTGCGCTCATGACGACGGGAGGGCTGGCCGCCTCCGCGCCTGGTTGCTGATAGGCACCGTCGCTCGCGCGCTTCACCAGGCCGAGATCTTTGATGTCGCGCGAAATCGTGGCCTGGGTGGCCTCATAGCCACGCTGCTGCAGCCGGCGCCGCAGCGCCTCCTGGCTCTGCAGCGACTCGCGATCGATCAGCTCGAGGATCACTCCCTGGCGGCGGGCCTTCATTGGTGTTATACCGACGATTCAGAATACACGATTCTGGTGATTATGCGATTTTTTATTCATCGATTTTCATTGATCCAAATTGCTATTCTATGTATAAGTATACGTTGCGATGAATACGATGGCCACTCCTGCCGCAGCGACAAGCGGCGCTCAGGGGAGCGCCCGGTTGACCCGTGTCGCGGTCGCCGGGGCGACCGGTTTTACCGGACAGGAGTTGCTTCGCCTGCTGTCGCGGCATCCGGCGGTGACCCTCACGGCGGCCACGTCCTCAGGCGCGACCGCCGCCCGTAAGTTGCCGGCGCTGACCCGCGTCTGGCAGGGCACGATTACGCCGCTCGATGCCGATGCGCTGGTGCGGGACGCCGACGTGGTCGTAATGGCATTGCCCGATTCTGCCGCGGCGGAGTTGGGGCCGCGGCTGGTCGAGCGCGGCCTGCGGGTCGTCGACCTTTCGGGAGCGTTCAGGCTGAGTGACCCGGCAGCCCGGACTCGCTGGTATCCCGAGACCCGCGCACTACCTCAGGGCCTCGCCTACGGTCTCACTGAATACGCCCGGGCTGCTGTCAGCCGGGCTCGACTCGTGGCCAATCCAGGCTGCTATCCGACCGCGGCTCTGCTGGCACTGCTCCCATTGTCCCAGGCAAAGCTGCTGACGCCTGGTGCCGACGTGATTGTGGATGCGAAATCAGGAGTGTCTGGGGCTGGCAAGGCGCCGTCTGAGCGCACCCACTTTTCCGAAGTGCACGGCAGTCTCTCCGCCTACGGAGTCTTTGGACACCGCCACAGTGCCGAGATCGACGAGCAATTCGGGGCCAGCGTGACGTTCACGCCCCATCTACTGCCAATCGACCGTGGAATTCTGGAAACGATTTACGTCCGGGTGTCGCCTGGTACGACCGAGGAACAGATCGGCGAGGTTTACCAGCGCGCCTATGCGAATGAAGCGTTCGTGCGACTGACCGGCGCTGCGTTGCCGGAGATAAAACACGTGGCGCATACCAACTTCTGCGACATCGGCTGGCGCGTCGATCCCTCCGGCCGCGTCGTGCTGATCTCGGTGATCGACAACCTGCTCAAGGGCGCGTCGGGGCAGGCCGTGCAGAACCTGAACGTGATGCTCGGCGTCGACGAGCGGCTAGGGTTGCTGTGATCGTCGTGAAGTTCGGCGGCGAACTGCTCGAAGAGTCATCGCGACTCCAGACCGTCGTTTCAGCGATGGCCCGTGTGGCATCCGAACACGAACCGCTGGTGATTGTTCACGGCGGTGGCAAGGAAATCGACGCCGCCCTCAAGCGCGCAGGCATTGAAAAGCAGCAAGTCGACGGACTTCGGATCACCGACGAGGCAACCCTCGAGACCGTGGTGGCGGTCCTCGCGGGAACCGTGAACACGCGCTTGGTCGCCGCCCTGGCGGTGGCTGGCGTCGCGGCGGTGGGCCTGACTGGCGCCGATGGCGGCTGTGGACTTTCGGATACGGCGCCGCCGCACCGAGCCGCCGACGGGCGAACCGTCGACCTCGGCCGGGTTGGCACTCCTGCGGACCACGCCGATATGCGGTTGCTGCGCACGTTGACCGAAAACCAGTTCGTGCCGGTGATCGCCTGCATCGGCCTCGGCGTCGATGGCCGGCTCCTCAACGTGAATGCCGATACATTTGCCGCTCATCTGGCGGGTGGGCTCGGCGCGCGCAGACTCGTCGTCGCTGGCACGACGCCTGGTGTTCTGGACGGCCAAGGAGCGACCACGCCCCTTATTGGACTCGAAGCCATCGAGCGCTTGATCAAAGACGGGACGGCCAGCGCCGGGATGGTCGCCAAGCTGAATGCCTGCGCCCATGCACTGGCTCGAGGTGTCGCCGAGGTCGTCATTGTCGACGGTCGCGATCGGACAGCACTCGAGGGCGCGTCGCTCGGAACTCCGCCCGCCACAGTCACGCGCATCGCACAGGCTCCGGTTGGGCGGACGTCGTAAACCTATGGTGGAACATTTTTTCGGGATGGCTGGGGTCGAACAGATGACGATGACGACAACTGCGGAAACCATACAGACGTTGGAATCGCGGCATGTGCTGCAGACCTATCGCCGACAGCCGGTCACGTTTGTCCGGGGGGAAGGCGTCCGCTTGTTCGACGCCGAAGGGCGCGAATACCTGGATCTCCTATCTGGGATCGGAGTCGCATCCTTGGGTCACGGCCATCCTGGACTGGCGCGGGCCATTGCGGACCAGGCGAAAACACTGCTGCACACCTCGAATCTGTTCTTCCATCCGCTGCAGGGGCAGCTGGCTGAGCGACTCGCGAAGCTTTCGGGTTTGCCGCGTGCATTCTTCTGCAATAGCGGCACCGAGGCGGTCGAGGCCTGTTTGAAGTTCGCTCGGCGCTATTGGTACACGCTCGAGGAACCGCGCGCCGAGATCATCGCGCTAACCGGATCGTTTCACGGACGGACGATGGGCGCGCTCTCGGTGACTTCCGACGAGCACTATCGGGGACCATTTGCCCCCCTCGTGCCCGGGGTGCGATTCGTTGCGGCCAACGATGGCGCGGCCCTGCTGCAGGCGGTGTCGCGGAACACGGCAGCGATTATCGTCGAGCCGATCCAGGGCGAAGGCGGCGTCCGCCCCCTCACACCGGCGTTCGCCGCCGCCATTCGGGAGGCCTGCGACAAGAGTGGGGCCCTTCTGATCGCCGACGAAGTACAGAGTGGTCTGGGGCGAACAGGCGTTCCGTTCTACTTCGCCACGCTTGGGCTGAAGCCGCACCTCGTCTCGGTCGGCAAAGCGCTCGGTGGCGGCGTCCCGATCGGCGCGGCGCTTGTCAGCGAGGAGGTAGCCGCCAAGATCTTCTATGGCGACCATGGCAGCACGTACGGCGGAAACCTGCTGGCCTGCCGGGCAGCGATCTGCGTCCTGGACGAACTGACGGAGGGTGGTTTGCTGGCCCGCGTGGGTCAGGTTGGTCGCTATTTCGACGAGCGGCTGAAGAGCATCGCGTCCAAACGACCGATAGTGAAGGATGTGCGTGGCTGCGGCTTGATCTGGGGGCTCGAACTTGCCGTTGATGCGGCGCCAGTCGTCGCGGCCGCCCTCGAGCGCGGCGTCATCGTCAACCGGACCGCTGAAAGAGTGATCCGGCTGCTTCCGCCGCTCGTGATCAGTGAAGGCGACGCCGGCGAAGCGTTGGACAGACTGGATGCGGCGCTCGCCGCCCTGTCCGAGAACGGGGGTCAGACAAATTGAGCAAACCAGCGCGAGTCACCTTGCGCAGCGCCGACGCCTCATACGCGCCGAAGCTGCATGCCTTGATTACGGCCAACCTTGAAGAAGGCCATTTGCTGCCCCGCACGCTCAGCGAGCTCGCCCTCCACGCCGAGCGGTTCGTCATTGCCGTGAGGGGACGACGGGTGATCGGATGCGCAGAGCTCGCGCCACTCAGCCCTGGCGTGGCCGAGGTCCGTTCGCTGGCGGTCGATTCAGGTGCCCGGGGTGCCGGAGTGGGCACCATGCTCGTCGACGAGCTGCGACAGCGCGCACGTCGCGAGGGGTTCGAGCGCCTGTGCGCGTTCACCCATCGCCCGGCGTATTTCATTCAGCTGGGGTTCTCGATCGTGCCGCACCTTTGGCTCAGTGAGAAGATTCTTACGGACTGTGTGAACTGTCCTCTGTTCCAACGCTGCGGCCAGTACGCCATGGTGGCGGCGCTCGACGAATCCCGCGATCGGCCGGGCGAAGCTCCTTTCGTGCCCGTGGACGTCGCATTCGCTCCACACGCGTGACCATGCCGACCGCGACCAGGCTGGAAACCATCTCGGGCGGCGTCACGAGGCCACAGGGCTTTCGCGCCGCCGGCGTGAGCGCCGGTATCAAGGTGAAAGGGCTCGATCTGGCGCTTCTAGTGTCGGATGGCCCGGCGACAGCGGCGGCTGTTTTCACGACCAATCGGGCGCAGGCTGCGCCGGTGCTCGTGTCCATCGACCATCTCGCTCGATCCGGCGGCGTCGCGCGGGCGGTCGTCGTCAACAGCGGCTGCGCCAATGCCTGTACCGGTGAGGCGGGTTTGGCCGTGGCGAAAGGGATGGCGGCAGAGACCGCTCGGGCCCTCGGGTGCCCGGCTGAACAGGTACTGGTCGCTTCGACGGGTGTCATCGGCGTCGAGCTGGAGCTGTCGAAGATCGAACGGGCACTGCCCCAGGCCATGGGCGCTCTTGGTGCGGACCAGGGGTCTCAAGCCGCACAGGCGATCATGACGACCGATCCGTTTCCGAAGGAAGCGGCAGTGCGATTCAACACTGGCGGGACGGCTGACGCGACCATTGGCGGCATGGCGAAGGGTTCCGGGATGATCGAGCCGATGATGGCCACGATGCTCGGTTTCATCACCACTGACGCACTGGTACCGCAACCGCTGCTGCAGCGAGCATTGCGAGCGGCCGTCAACGACACCTTCAACGCGATCACGGTAGATGGGGAATGCTCCACCAACGACTGCGTGATGCTGTTGGCCAACGGGGCGAGCGGCGTCACCGTCGACTCTTCCAGCTACGATGCCTTTCTGGAGGCGCTGCGGGCCGTCTGTCTGAAACTGGCGCTCGGCATCGTCCGCGGTGGCGAGGGAGCGACCAAGTTGATCACGGTTACGGTGACGGGGTCAGCGTCCGCGGTTGAGGCTCGCCGGGCGGCGAAAGCGATTGCCAATTCGCTGCTCGTCAAGACCGCCATCCATGGCGGCGACCCAAATTGGGGCCGGTTGATCGCGGTGGCCGGGCGCGCCGGCGTCGAGTTTGAGCTGTCGCGAGCCGCGGTGTCGATCGGTTCGATTGCGTTGTTCGCCGGCGGGCGGCCGCATGACGAAAACACGCCGGCCGTGGCCGCGTACCTCCAGGGGACGGACATTGATGTGTCTGTGGACCTTGGCGCCGGGACGGCCACATCGACCGTCTGGACCTGCGATCTCAGTGCTGAGTACGTCAAGATCAACGCCGAGTACAGAACATGACCATGCTTGCCAGAAGCCGGCAATCTGCCGCGCGTTCCGCCACGCCCAAGGACTTTCTCTCGGTCCTCGACTTCGAACCGGAGGACCTCGAGCGCTGTCTGGAGCTGGCCGCGCAGGCCAAAGCCGATCGCGTACTCGGCGTCGACGCGCCAACGGCCAAGCTTCTCAACGGCCAACACGTCGCGATGCTGTTCGAAAAGTCGTCGCTGCGGACGCGCTCGACATTCGACATTGCGGTGCGAGAACTGGGCGGGCACATCCTCGAGCTGAAGCCAGAAGCAGGACTCGGCGATCGCGAGCCGGTCGCTGATGTCGCCCGCAATCTGGAACGCTGGGTCAGCGCGGTGGTGATCCGAACGTTCTCGCAGAGCCTGCTCGAGGAGTTCGCGGGCGCGGCGAAACGCCTGCACGTCATCAATGCGCTAACCGACGAAGAGCATCCCTGCCAGGCGCTCGCAGACTGCCTGACGCTGCGCGAGCACTGGGGAGTACTTCGGGGCCGGACGATCGCCTATGTCGGCGACGGCAACAACGTTGCCGCGTCTCTCGCGCACGCCGCTGCCATGCAGGGCATGCACCTGCACATGGCCAGCCCGGAGGGCTATCAGCTTCCCCACGCCGTGGTGCAGGAAGCCGCCGGCGTGGCGCGGTACCGTGCGCGTCTGCGTCTGTTCACCGATCCGGCCGACGCGGTTGCCGGAGCCGACGCGGTTTACACCGACACGTGGACGTCGATGGGACGCGAGTCAGAGGCGGCGGCCCGGCGAGACATCTTCGCCGGATACCAGGTCAATGAGGCACTCATGTCGAACGCGAAGCCTGACGCCTTGTTCATGCACTGCCTGCCGGCGCATCGCGGTGAAGAGGTCACGGCCGCCGTGATCGAGTCTCGCTCGTCGATCGTGTTCGATCAGGCGGAAAACCGGCTGCACTGTCAGAAGGCGCTTCTCGCGATGCTGATCTCATCCGGAGCCTGATGTCTTCGACGGCGCCCTGGCTCGCCCACTACGATGAGGGCGTTCCGTCGACGCTGGCGCCCTATCCGACTCGCACACTGCTCGACTACGTGTCCGAGTCGGCTCGCGATCGGCCAAGCCGGCCGGCACTGCTTTTCAAAGGCGCCATCGTCAGCTATGCCGCGCTAGACCGCCTCAGCGACGCTTTTGCCTCGGCGCTGCTCTCGCTCGGGGTGGTGCGAGGTGACCGCGTGGCGCTGCTCCTCGCCAACTGTCCACAATTCTTCATTGCGGAGCTCGCCGCCTGGAAGATCGGCGCCATCGTGGCGCCGTTGAACCCAATCTATGCCGAGCCTGAGCTCGAGCGACCTCTCCGCGAACATGGCATCGAAACCATCCTCACACTGTCGCGATTCTACGGGCGCGTCAAACGCGTTCAACCGCGAACACCGCTGCGCCGCGTGATCTCGACCAACATCAAAGAGTATTTTCCTCCTCTCCTTCGACTGCTGTTCACCATCGTCCGCGAGACGCGCGACGGCGATCGCATCAGCCTGGCGCCGGGAGACCACGATTTCGCCCAGCTGCTGCGGACGCACGACGGCCGATCGGTGCCGCGCTCCCCGAATGCCGCCGACGACCCGGCAGTGCTTCTGATGAGCGGCGGTACAACCGGGACACCGAAGGGTGTCGTCGGAACCCACGGCGGCTACCTGAAGGCGGGACTCCAACTGCACGCTTGGCTCGAGCCGGTTCTCCGCCAGGGCGACGTGATCCTGCTGCCCTTGCCGATGTTCCATGTGTACGCGAACGTTGGCGTGCAGGCGCTCGGCTTGGTTGCCGGCTGCCCTCTCGCCCTCGTGCCAAACCCTCGCGATCTCCCCGATCTGCTGGCGACGATCAGCAAGGTCAAACCGGCATTCTTCAACGGCGTGCCCACGCTGTACGTCGCCCTGCTTGGACACCCCGACGTGCAGTCCGGCAAAGTCGATTTCAAGTCGATCAAGCTCTGTTTCTCCGGCGCCGCTCCACTGATGGCGGAAACCAAGCAGCGCTTTGAAGCGCTGACCGGCGGCCGGATCGTCGAAGGGTATTCGCTGACTGAAGCGATGATGGCCGCCTGCGTCAATCCGGTGAAGGGGGCGAACAAGATTGGTTCGGTCGGCATGCCGCTCCCAGACGTCCTCGTCAGGATTACTGATCCCGACGAAGGCACTCAGGAGCTGGCTTCAGGCACCGTCGGCGAAGTCTGCATCTCCGCGCCCGAGCTCATGACCGGGTTCTGGAACAATCCTGAGGAAACCGCGGCCGTGCTTCGCGATCATCCCGACGGCAACGGCACACGACGCTGGCTGCACACCGGTGATCTCGGCTATCTCGACGCGGATGGCTACCTCTTCATCGTCGATCGCATCAAAGACCTGATCAAGACGAGCGGCTACCAGGTCTGGCCTCGAGAGGTTGAGGAGACGCTCTCGCTGCATCCGGCGATTGCAGAGTGCGGGGTCGCGGGTCTCCCCGATCCGGTCAAAGGTGAGGCGGTCAAGGCGTGGGTTGTCCTCCGGTCAGGCCAGCAGGCGAACGAATCGGAGATTCGTGCCTTCTGTCGGGAGCATCTCGCGCCGTACAAGGTTCCGTCGACCGTCGAGTTCCGGACGGATCTACCCAAAAGTCTGGTCGGCAAGGTGCTCCGACGGGTGCTCAAAGAAGGCGGATAGACTTGACGCCATCCCATGGCGCCCAATGACGCTGTCTTCGAGACTGTCGTTTACGGCGAACTGCGTCGGCTCGCCGCTGCGTACATGCGGCGGGAGCGGCCTGGTCAGACGCTTCAGCCGACCGCGCTCGTGCACGAGGTCTACATGCGCCTCGCCAAGACCGAGCCGGCATGGACCGATCGGAATCACTTTCTCGGAATTGCCGCGCGATCAATGCGACAGATTCTCGTTGATCGCGCGCGTGCTCGAGGCGCGCAAAAGCGCTGGGCCGGGATGGACCGCGTGACGTTGACCGAGTCGCTCGTGGGCGCGGGTCACGACGATGCCATGCTCCCTGCACTCGACGAAGCGCTGTCCCGTCTCGAGCAGCTTGATCCCGAACAGGCGCGAATCATCGAGCTTCGGTACTTCATCGGGCTGAGCGTGGAAGAGGCCGCGGATGCGCTGACAATGTCGCCCGCGACGCTGAAACGACGCTGGGCGCTGGCGCGGGCATGGCTGTTCCGCGAGCTGAGCCGAGACCCTGCCCCTTCTCAATCATGACTGCAACCGAGTGGGTGCGCGTCCGGGACCTGTTCGAGCGGTTGCTCGATCAGAGCGAACCGGACGCGCTGGCGTGGCTGGATCGTGAGGCAGGTGACAATATTCCGCTTCGGACGGAGGTCCTCTCCCTGCTCGAACACCACAAGAAAGCTGGCGTGTTCCTCAGCGAGCCGGCGACGGTGGAACCTGCGCCGTATGACGACCCCTCGCTCGAACCGGGGCAAGTCGTCGGTCCGTACACCATCATCCGGGAGGCCGGGCGCGGAGGGATGGGCCGTGTGTACGTCGCCAGCGACGCGCGCCTGGGGCGGATGGTCGCCCTGAAAGCCGTCCGATCGCAGCTTGCAGATTCGGCACAACGGGATCGCCTCCGACGCGAAGCGCGAGCGGCAGCTGCGCTGACCCACCCGGGCATCTGTACGGTCTATGCGCTCGAGGATCTCGATGGCGATCTGTTTATCGCATCGGAGTTCATCGAAGGCCGGACACTTCGGCAGGAAATGGCCGACGGCGGGCACCCCTCTCTGCTGAATGCCGTGAACACCGCCCGCGACATCGCAGCCGCACTCGCCGCCGCTCACGCGGCCGGCATCGCGCATGGCGACCTCAAGCCTGACAACATCATGCGCGCCTACGACGGTCGGCTCAAGATTCTGGATTTCGGACTGGCCCGGCTCGAGCCGGCGTCGCAAGCACTTCAAGGCCTGCACGACACTCGCCTCGGCGCGATCGGGGGGACGCCCGGTTACATGGCACCGGAGCAGTTGAACGGTCGGCCACCCGATGCGCGTGCCGACGTCTTCGGATTCGGCGTGCTCATGTACGAATACATCTGCGGCACTCACCCGTTCAACGCCTCGACCCCACTCGGCATCGCCGCGCGTGTGCTCGAGAGCGACGCCCAGCCGATCACCGCGGTTCGCTCTGACCTGCCGCAGACACTCGCCGAGGTCATCGACCGGTGTCTGCGAAAGTCCGCCAGCGAGCGCTTCGCCTCCGCAGGCGAGATCGTGCGCGCGCTTTCACTCGACACGCACGAGGCGCCGCGAGCGAGGGTGGCCACATGGTGGCGTGCTCATCAGCTCATCGTCATGGGCTTGTACCTGGTCGCATCCATCGCGGCCTGGCAGATCAAGGAGTTGCGCGGAGGTTCCGCGACCGCCCTCTTTTTGACAGTGGGAATCGCGGCAACAGTCGCGGCGGTATTCCGTGGTCACCTGCTGTTCACGGAGCGGGTGAATCGCCCCGGCCTGACGCCGGAACGGCGTCGGACCGCGCCCATTACGTTGGCCGTCGACCTCCTGATAGCGGCTGCGCTGGGTCTGGACGGCGTGATGCTGGGCCTGAGCGCTCCCCTTCCGGCAGTCCTGACCCTTGCCTTGAGCGTGGGCCTGGCCCTCGCCAGACTCATCGTCGAGCCGTCTACGACCGCGGCGGCCTTCGGCGAAACCTCTCCGAACGCCAGCTGAGCCTGTTTTCGGGTGCTTCGCGCATTACCGGATGGAGGCGTTCATTCATGTCTGGCGTATCTCCTCTTCATCGACGAGACCATCGCAGCGTACTGACGTCGCTTGAAAAGCGCGTACTGATCTGGCTGGCGCTTCGGCTGCCTGCTCGCGTCAACTCGGATCACCTGTCAGCAGTGGGCCTGGCTGGGATGTTTGCCGTGGGGGTCTCATTCGCGGCCTTCCCGTTCACGCCCCTGGCGGCCCCCGCGGTTGTGCTGAGCCTCATCGCGAACTGGTTGGGCGACAGCCTGGACGGAACGCTAGCCCGGGTTCGGGGTCAGGAGCGGCCACGCTACGGTTTCTATGTCGACCATGTCATCGATGTCACGGGGACGGCATTCCTGTTCGGCGGCCTAGCCGCCTCCGGCGCGATGAGTCCCATCATCGCGATGGTCGTGCTCACAACCTATCTTCTCGTGTGCGCAGAAACTTACCTCGCCACGCATGCCCTCGGGGTCTTCCGCATGTCCGTTCTTGGACTTGGCCCGACCGAATTGAGAATTCTCCTCGCGGCCGGCGCGCTGAAGATCATGTACTCGCCGCACGTTGCAGTCCCGGCCCTTGGCGACGTTCGGTTGTTTGATGTCGGCGGCTTGATCGGCTCGATTGGCCTCCTGACCGTGTTCGTTGTCTCGACGATCGGCAACACACGTGCGCTCTATACCGCCGAACCCATTCCGTTGCGCCCGCGCGAATCGAGGGCGGCATGAGAGACCGCATTCGATCGTTCGTCACGGTGGGCGCCATCGGATTCGTGATTCAGACTGGGCTCCTTGCTGTTCTCACGACGAAGTGGCACTGGCCGTACGCGCTTGCGACCGCCGTTGCTGTGGAGCTTGCGATTCTTCACAACTTCTGGTGGCACGAGCGCTGGACGTGGCGAGATCGATCGTTTGAAGGTGGGACTCTGCAGCGACTGGCGAGGTTCCACATTGGAACCGGGAGCGTCTCCATGACTGGGAATCTCGTTGTCACGACTTCCCTGGTCGAGTACCTGCACGTCGTGCCAGTAGCCGCCAACATCGCGGCCGTGGCCTTCACCAGTATCGCAACTTTCCTGATGGCGGATCGTTGGGTGTTTCTTCGCGCTCCACTTGCGTGCGTCACCCTCATGCTGGTCTGCGCCTCGCCGCTGAGTGCTGCCGAATTGAACGCCCAAACGCTCGAAGCTTGGCGCAAGCAGACCGCAGACGCCCAAGCGCGCCTTCGACAGGACCGGCCGAGTCCGTCCACGGAGAGCGGAACGCAGGGAGAGGCCATCCGCGTGCCGGGAGGCATCATCCATGTCTGGCGGGGATCGACGGTCGTGCACAATGCAACAGTTGATCAACTGCTGACCGCCCTGACGAACCCGGGGACACCGCCGCCACAGGAAGACGTTCTCGAATCGCGCGTGCTGGCTCGCTCGGACACCATGCTCCGCGTCTATCTGAGGCTTCGTCGCA